>Ga0123342_1001223_pt1 | contig 43100 bp, 17 predicted proteins | sample Turbeawhitnodule_FD_89960 | JGI IMG/M metagenome (GOLD analysis project Ga0123342, IMG submission 89960) | Root nodule microbial communities of legume samples collected from Mexico - Turtle bean Mexico white nodule | ecosystem: Host-associated > Plants > Roots > Nodule | place: Mexico: Nepantla...
AAAAAAAATAAATAAGTTATAAAAAAAATTTTTAAAAAACAAAACAAAAAAAAAAAAAATAAACCTTAAAAAAAAAAAAAAAAAAAAAAAACACCCAACAACAATGAGACATGAGGAAAAATAAAAGCTTACTCAAAATCAAAATTTGATTATTTCATCCTAAATTATTTTTGTGTTTCTTTCATCCTAAATTATTTTTGTGTTGTAGGTAAAATGTTGATAAAAGAAAGTAAAGAAAATATACTAATATATCTATGAAGAGTTATATGTTTTATAGATTTTAGTGAGAGATAAAAACATTTAAAATAAATGAAAAATGATTTTATTTTACATAACTTAAACATATATTCATTCTTCATTTAATTTAAATTTTCTTTCACTTGTAAAACAATTCCTTACATGTTGAACTGTTAAAAAATATTTCAACTAAACAAAATTGACATTGTTTTAAGTTAAATTGAATTGTTCAAAAAAAACCACAATGTTAGTTTAGTTTTGAAAAACTTGCTTATATATAGGAATGTTTGAACCCTAATTTATGAAATTGGAAAATATACTTAGAAATAGAATATTTATTGGTAATAATTCAAACAACTTTGAGCACTTTAATTTAGTTCATTTAATTATATTTTCAACTTATTACAATAGAAGAAATTTTTACTCATAATAACACTATCACGTTCTCTATTTTTCATGTAATAATTTTCTAATTAAAAGTATATATTACATAGAAATGAACATATATAATATCTTTATCGCAAAAATTTTCAATTTAAATATCAATCATTATTTAAATAATTGTTTTATTTAATATATTGTTAGCGTGACTAAATTATTTCAAAAACCATCACATTCGTTTTACAAAAGGGAGAATAAAAAAATATTAAAAAAGTAATAAAATCCGACACAAATAGGAAAAACATAATAATTTCAAAATTTACAAAAACATAACAACATTTTAGACTGAATAAATTTTTCTCATACGAAAGATGAAATTCAAGTTTGTGAATTCAATTTCTCTATCTCCTTAATTATGTAATTTTGTAGTAAGGATAAAAATAGAGACAATTAAGAATGAACACACATTCTTTTATTCCATTAATAAAAACAAACCGTCTTTATTGTCTCAATAAAAATTAAAAAGAATTAATTATTAATTAATAGAACAAATTAATTACAACAATGATTGTACATAAATTAATATAATGAGTTTATATTTGTATCGTAGATTTAATCTTCAACTCATAAAAATCAAAATCTTAACATATGGATGCATTTTTATGGTGATAAATTATATCTGCACTTAGCCACAAACACTGGTGATAAATTATAGAAATATTATAATAATTAGAACGTCGCAACTTGAAAAAGAAAGGTGACTTAAAAAGAAAAAAAGCTAGAAGTGTTGCTGAACTCTCAATTCTAACTTTTTCTTTTTCCTTTTTTGAATGTCCAACCTCATATTTATTAATTGAAAAAAATATTAAAAATAGACTGCATTCTCACAATATATATATAAAAAAATAAAAATCAGAAACCAGTGTTTGTAATGAATTTCCTATTTTCTACAAAAATATTAATTCATTTAAGAGCTTTTACACTTTTGTTAAACTCAATTAATAATAAAAGATTTACCTGCTCTAAAGTAATTAGAACGTCTTTTCTAGAACACTATTATTAATTTAAACTTTAATTTTACTGTAACCATAATTTTTAATCATTAATGTTTTATTCAATAATTATAATTTTAAAATAAAGTGGTGCATCCCTCTTTTAGACGACCCAAATCCAATAATAAAATCAGATCTTTTTTTTTTGCTTCCTTTTTCTTATCTGCCAGCCCGAAACAGCGAAAATAGGGTAATGAAAAGGGCATTTGCGTAATTTCAAGGTGGTTGCGGCCATTTATATAGGCACATAGCTCCGTGGAATCAACGCAGCCAAGAAAAGAAAATCTCAACCCATTTTCAGAGAGAAGCAAAGCACAGTGAGTTTGGTGAGAAAATCAGAAGCATGTCGTGGCAAACGTACGTCGACGACCACCTTCTCTGTGAGATCGAAGGTAACCACCTCACTCACGCCGCCATCCTCGGCCAAGACGGCAGCGTTTGGGCTAAGAGCGCCAGCTTCCCTCAGGTTTTGTTTCTTTCCATTTTTGTTCACTTTTTTCATCAATTCAATCGTTTCCTTCCGCGATTTATCCTTAATTTTTTCAAGGAGCCTCCTAGATTCGCGGATCTATCTTCACTCTTCATTCAATTGGAATGAGGATCGACATACAAAAGAGTTCACTTCACTTCGCTGCATGTTCTCCGATTATTGGAAGTTAACCGATTATTTGCTTGTTAATTCTGATTATGTACTTTTCAGCTACAATTATACCTTAATTCTGAAATAATTTTATTTTTGGATTTGATGTGAGTGATTTGCTATTCATTAGACAAATCGGATGGTTGAATATAATTGCTGGAGATCTGTTTCTGTTTTAGTTGATCTGTTTTTGTTTGTGATATTATAATAATGATGATGTATGGATGTTTGTTCATTTAGTTCAAACCGGAAGAAATAACTGGGATCATGAATGATTTTAATGAGCCTGGAACACTTGCTCCTACTGGATTGTACATTGGTGGCACTAAATATATGGTCATCCAAGGTGAACCCGGCTCTGTCATTCGAGGCAAGAAGGTAACCACTCTTTGCTTCATTTTGATTGTGCATAGGTTCATATATATTGTGATGATGATCCGGTTAATGTGATGAGGATGACAATGATGCAGTGAAGATATGCAAATTGTATGTTTTTACTGTGTAGATTGTTAGAGTTAGAATCAAGCAATATAGACTGTGGAGTGAATTCCAATCATATTATTGTCAAAACTATGATCTAGTTAAAAATTTGCAGTCTTTTATTTGGGTTGGTGTGATGTGAGTTGCGTATGGTGTACTGCAGTAATTTAGTCATCTGATTTTATACGCACGCACAATATCTAGTATGTGATTTTATAAGCACAATATGCAATATCTCTTTTCTAAAGCGTTTCACATTTTTGCAAGCCATCCATGTGTTTGTGAGTTGCTTATCAATCAAGTTATAATTTACAAGCAAATGCATATGTTCATATACACAAACCTTTAAGCAGCGTGGTTATTGTTTGCATCCTCTGAACAAGTAAATACTGTGTAGCAGTATTGTCTGATGTAATCGTTGCCTTTAATTTAAGGGTAATGAACATACATAAGTTGTATTTGTTGCACAGGTTAGTGCAGATATAGTTGTAATATGAGAGTTTAATTATGTATCCCGATTACCCAGGGTCCTGGTGGTGTTACTGTGAAGAAGACGAATCTGGCCTTGGTGATAGGCATTTATGATGAACCCATGACTCCAGGTCAATGCAACATGATAGTTGAAAGGCTTGGTGATTATCTCATTGAACAGGGTCTCTAATGCCCTTGTTATGATTGGTTATAGTGCATATTTCATTGGCTTCTGTACAAGTTTTTTGCATCGACCTCGACTGGAATGCTTTGATTGCAGTTTAATAATCTTGTGGGTGTCAAAAGTCAGGGGATCTGCGTGTAGTGAAGAAAGTGTTTTGATGCTTGAGAAATGATGACTATAATGTCCTATGCTTGTACTTTTTAGTGGGGTACCTGTATACATTACAGTGTTTTAAATTTTTAATGCTATGGTATAATGGTTGGCATATTTAACAAAACTTTCCAGATTCTTCTCTATCTCGCTCAAACCCTTTAGTATTTATACTTCCCTACTCCTTTCCCTCCAAATTATTTTCTTCGGTTAACTCATATTTATGTTTTAACCATGATCCACGTTTTTGTTTTGAGACATCTTTCAAATTTGCGACTAAATTTCGTCCAAAAGATAAAAAATGCTAAAATATTTTTTTAATTAATTAATTCAAGATAATATATAAATAGAGAGAGAGAGAGAATGAAATGAAAATATATAAGAAAATGATATCTTTGACTTGAAATTAAGTTTTTAAATATATATATATATATATATATATATATAATGAAATAAAAATAAAAATTTAGATATTTGTATAACCGCCTCATCTTATATCTTGTATTTGGTTATCTAAAAATAAAAATAAAATTATAGAGTAAAATATAATAAAGTTAATAGTTTTGAGTATATAAATGTTACATTATTTTTATTTATTGTATTAAATGTGGTAGCTTAATTGGCATGAATTATAAACCAGTCGTAAAGTGCTAACATTCCCTATCCAAATCTGGTTTCAAGAGACGTTTTTCTTCTTCTGATTTTTTAGTTAAGGTAGGCGACTCTGATTTTTAAGATTTTTCATTGTCCGTCGTGGTCCTGTTTGATAGATGAGTTCATTACGTAAAGGGCTAAACTTAAACTTCGCCTTCCTCTTATTTGATTTATCAATACTTGTGAAGGACTGCATCTTCCAGAACCTCTATACTTTTTCATACCATAATTTTTTTATTTCAAAAATATTATTATTTAATATTCTGAATTGTCTAATCCAAAAGTCTTCTAAATTATGTAATTTAGAAGTTTTTTTATTAGTTTCCAGATTACATAATCTAAAAGTTTTTTTTATACATGAGATTAGATTATGCTATCTGGAAGTTTTTTTTTTTTTGCTTGATTAGTTTCTGGATTAAGAATAACTTCCGAATTATGTAATTTGGAAGTCTTTTTTTCAAATGCGTGATTAGTTTTTGAATTACATAATCTATAGGTTTATCTCAAATCTAAAAAAGACTTTTAGATTTCATAAATCTAAATAACACTTTCAGATTATATATGGAAGTGACATAAAAAGTATAAAAAAGTATTTTCACATTTAGTACGGGATGACACAATAAAGTATGGAGGTGCAGGAAGAAGCAATCCTTGTGAATCAATTTTTTCTTATATGATATCTATAACTTTCTTCAAAGGCCTTCTACTTAAGTAGTCATTGTTATTAACAATACCTACTTTAAATTACACTGTTTCTTCCTGCACCTCCATACCTTTTTTCTCTTACTTCTGTAAATTTTCACAATTTTAAAAATGTCCTTCTATAATATTATGGATTACGTAATCGGAAGTCATTTTTCAAATTTGTAATTAGCTTTTGGATTATGGAAGTCTTTTTTTAGATGCATACTTACTTTCCGGATTACATAATCCAAAAGTCTTATTTAACTTATGGATTATATAATCTGAAAGTCTTTTTTCACATGAGTTTTCAGATTATATAATCTGAAAACTACTCTATGGGGTGACACAAGAAGGATAAAAATGTATTTTCATATTGTGTATGGAGGTGGCGGAAGAAGATATGGAGGTGCAGAAAGAAACCGTCTCTAAATTATTATCCACTTCTTCACGTAGACTTCATTTCTTTTAGTATTTGGTTTCCAACAATACTTAGTAATATGACCCCATTTATTACAATTATCACACTTCATATTTTTAACAAAACATGTTGAATATAAGCACACTTGTTATCTTCCTTTACGTCATGTTTTTTTAACTTGGCCTAATAATTTTATGTGAATGTGATATTTTCACTTAATATTTTAAAATATTATAATAAAATTTTGATACGCTTGCAAAATAAAAATATTATTTATACCAGAGTCTTCGTTATATCCAGGTCTTATAAGTATAACATAATAGTAAACTCTTTTATATATTTGACGTGCATGAATTAAACATATCATCTTTGTGAAGATTGGTATAAATATGGATGCAAAAAGTCAAACATCAAGACTTTGATATTGTTATTTATAGTTGAGATGCTCTTGATTAACAGTTTTGTTAGTTTTACCTGGTAAACATATAGGAAATTGTCAGAACTTCATAGTTTTCAATTTGTGGGAGAATAGTTAAAACCTTCTTGTTGTCATATGAAATAATTTTTATAATATTATACACATAAAATAAATAATATCTATGTAATATAGACACTGATCCAATATGAATACAGACACAAAGATATTCATAATTATAGTAGAAACACAAATATCATGATAGGTTCAACAAAATTTGTTATTTATTTTTATAATTATAATAAAAATTTATTTAATAAATTTAAATTTTTAGAAAATTAATATATTTTTTTAAAAAATTATATTACAATCGTATTAAAAATTTTAAAAATCTACTAAATAATTCGACATTTTACTTAATATTTTACTGATATTTATTCTACAAATATCATATAAATATTCATATCCATTTATATCTGAAAGACATACCATAGTATTCAATAAAGGTTACGGACACGGTGACATAATAAATCAAAAGATGTTTTTTTTGTGCAGAATAACAAAGTTTACTGTTCCTATATTTTCTGGAAGGCCTGAGAGTGAAAATAGGGTAATGAAAAGGGCGTAAGCGTAACTTCATGGTGATATTTAAAGGCATAGATTGATAGTTCCGTGATATCAACGCAGCAGCTGAGAAAGGGTAATCGAGAGAGAAAGAGAAAGAGAGGTACTTCAAAATTTCCCAAAAAATCTGAACCATGTCGTGGCAAACTTACGTCGACGACCACCTTCTCTGCGAAATTGAAGGTAACCACCTCACTCACGCCGCTATCATCGGCCACGACGGCAGCGTTTGGGCTCAGAGCTCCCAATTCCCTCAGGTTTTTGTTTCCATTTTCAGTTACTCTTTTCCCAATTCAATTCTTGATTCTTTACTCAACTCTCTAGATTCTCCGATCTCTACTCACTGCATAAATCAACCCAAGATTCCAGAAGGATCGTCTTGCTATACAGTTCAGATTTTGGGGCATGTTTGTCAATTTGCTAAACCTGGTCCGCAAAGGAAACCAATCCGAATTGATTTGGACTGCACCTTTGTAGTGTTGAACTGTTAAACTATGCTTTAATCTGATGTTGTCAATTTGATGCGTGCTTGCTTGATTGATTGATTATTTGAGTATGTGTCTGATGCTCTTATGAACTTTAGTGTTAACGGATCTGCTTTTGTTTTTGTTGATCTGTTGTTATTTGTGATTTAGTAACATGTGGATTTTTGTTCTTTTAGTTCAAAGCTGAGGAAATAACTGGGATCATGAATGACTTTAATGAGCCTGGAACACTCGCTCCTACTGGATTGTATATTGGTGGCACTAAATATATGGTCATCCAAGGTGAACCCGGCGCTGTCATTCGAGGCAAGAAGGTAAGCCACTCTTTATGATCTTTGCTTCATTTTGATTGCATAGGTTCATATCCAGTGTGATGATGATCTGGGTTATGTGATGGCAATGATGCAGTTTCTGTGAAGGTATTCATTTTCGTATGTTTTTACTGTGTAGATTGTTAGAGTTTGAATCAAGCAATATAGATTGTGGAGTGAATTCCAATCATATTATTGTCAAAACTATGATCTAGTTAAAATTTTACAGTCTTTTATTTGGGTTGGTGTTGAGGGTAACACGAGCATAAGTTGAGCTTGCATATGGTGTACTGGGGTAATTTCGTTATGCAACTGGATCGTGCATCTGATTTTATATCCACATTTCTAATATTTGATTCTATAAGCACAATATGTAATATCTGATTTTATAAGCACAATATCGAATATCTTTTCTAAAGCGTTTCACATTTTTGCAATCCATCCATGTGTTTGTGAATTGCTTATCAATCAAGTTATAATTTACAAGCAAATGCATATGTTCATAGACACCTTTAAGCAGCGTGGTTACTGTTTGCATCCTCTGAACAAGTAAATACTTTGTACCAGTATTGTCTGATGTAATCGTTGCCTTTAATTTAATGAACATACATAAGTTGTATTTGTTGCACATGTTAGTGCAGATATAGTTGTAATATGAGAGTTTAATTATCTATCCCCATTACCCCAGGGTCCTGGTGGTGCTACTGTCAAGAAGACGAATCTGGCCTTGGTCATAGGCATTTATGATGAACCCATGACTCCAGGTCAATGCAACATGATAGTTGAAAGGCTTGGTGATTATCTCATTGAACAGGGTCTCTAATCCCCTCTTAATGACTTGTCATAGTGCATATTTCATTGGCTTCTGTACAAGTTTTTGCTTCGACCTCTACTGGAATGCTTTGATTGCAGTGTAATAATATTGTTGGGTATCAAAAGTCAGGGCATGTGCGTGTTGAGAAGAAAAAGTGTTTTGGTGCTTAAGAAATGATGTCTATTATTCTGTATCGTTGTACCTTTTTAGTGGGGTACCTATATACATTACACTGGTTTTAAATTTTATTGTTATGGTATAATGGTTCTCACATTTATCAGAAGTTGGCAGATTCTATCTATCTGGCAGATATTCTTCCTTCACATTTATACCACCTTCGTACTCCTAGCTCCCTTTATTTATTTTGATCGTAAATATTTTTTTAGTCATATAAAATCCCGTTTAGGACGAGTTTGAGTTTTATGGATCAAAATTTTTAACATAGAAAATTGTGTTTATGGTACCGCCAGTTTTTGTTAAATTTTATTTTGGTTTCTATGTTTTCAAATTTGATGAATTAGTTTCTAAACTTTTATAAATATAAATTGAATCTTTTTATATTTAAATTTAATATTTATCATCACAAAATTGAAAAAGGTCAAATTTATATATTTTTTTTAAATTTGAGAATTAATTTATCAGTTTGAAAATATAGGAAGGTAAGAAACTGATAAAAAAAAGCATATATATATATATATATATATATATATCACAAAACATATTTTTCTCTTTTTAAAAATCACAACTAATTTTAGTCTTTAGTTTCGGATTAAACTATTTTTTTATCACATTAAAGTTATATTGTACTGTGGTGTTGATGACAATCATAGTGGTAGAGGCAAATAATAGCACGGTGATGATGGTAATAAACGTGGTGACGATGACAATGTAAGAGACTGTCGTTAAAAGTAAAAGGTGTTTTTAAAAAGAAAAATTAAATTTATAGCTTTTTCTTAATTTTGAAATTAAATAAATATATTTCAATATATATATACTATTTCTTTTTTTTACTTGGTAAATTGAAACTTGGTCATCCGTCACCTGCAACTGCTTCAACTGGGTGAATACTAGAAATTAATTAGAGAAATGAAAGAAAACCAGGTTTTGGTTGGTTAACAGAATGAAGTATATAATCCTTAGTTGAGACCATTCATTGCATCTTTCACCTTTCTCACATCCTTCCATTAACTTACCTCCTTCTGCCAAGGTACAAAACAACACACCAAAACTTCAAAACAATGGAATAAGTAATTTGGTAACAACTTGAGCAGGAAATAGATTTTGAATTTAAAATTATTTTCAATTTCATTATTGGAATTTAGTAATCTAATACAACAAATCAAATTAGTCCATACGTGCCCTTGTGATGCTCCATGAGATAGCTTCTGCGTTTTCTTTAATCTTTGACATGATTTTAACAATGAATGTGCGTGTAAAAGCATAACCAAACACACTTGTTAATTTCCTTAGCCTAGTCTGCACATAATTTGAATTTGCTTCTGTAACAGGTTGGACCAAAAAAGGGGATCATCGCATGAAAATAATAACAATAAATTGGTCATCAACAATCTACTTATTCTATTCTACTAAGATCTGACGACGGTGGATTAGCAATTTTATAATGTGATTCATACAAAATAGAACTTAAATATGATGTAATAAAATAAAAAGTTGATTGATTAATGTGAGAAATATATATATATATATATATATATTATATTATCTAATAAAAATCTAATTTGATGGAGATTGAAAAATAATAAAAATAGGATTTTATCTCTACAAATGAGGTTGTCTTACTGTTGTTCATCAATAAAAGATGTGAAAAGAACAAAATTGTCAAAAGACAGATTGAAAAAAAAAAAATTAAAAAAACTGCTCACATAGGATTTTCATAGATTAAGATAAATGTCTATTTCTATTATAATGAATGTATGAAATGTGAAAATCATAGTTTGTAAGATTCTTACGGTGATGATATACATTATTGTAATAAACTCATCACTCTTACGGATCTGAAAAAGAAGCAATTATCCCCAGATATTCATACCTTAATTTGTTTTCACCTAATTATATATATATTATGATTAGTAGATGTGGGATCTCAAAGTGAAGTGATACTGGTTGCTCATCCAAAAAAGAAAATGGAAGGAGGATGACTTGCCTGGTGTTCCAAGCAAGTTTTTATGAAATAGGCAGTTCTGTGAAATGGGTTTTCACCAGATAAAGGTGAAACCATGATTTGTTATTTGACTTCAACGATTGTGCCATGTGATGACTCAGTTTTAGATGTAGGGTGAGTGATTGAAAATGCAGGGAAGGAAGTGGACTATGCCCTTGATTTAGGCAAAAAAAAAAGTATTTATATAACTTTTATTATTGGTTGGTTTACTGCAATGCCACTTAGTGTATGTTTTTCTGTGACAACATGAAAAACAATCATGTTTTGTAGATATCTCACCTCAAATTTGCATTAGGTGTTAAGTATGTTTAGTTGGCTCAACCTAAGTTGAACCAATAACAATTATGTATATAATGTTATATAATAAACATCTAGTCATGAACTAGAATAAACTTACAAAAATTAAGTAAAATCTTAAATTTTAATAAATGATGATATTTGTGTTGCATCATCAATATCCTCATCATTTTGTATTTGATCTATTTGAAGTGAAAGCAAATAAGATCATTAAAAACAGTAAAACAGTATTCCTCTGGAAGCTTAAACTTCCTTGTTCTGATTTACCCGCTTGGTGGCTTTAGTATCACTCGTATAAGAACTACCATATATTATCCCTAAGACTCTATATAATCTTAAGAACAATTAAGTTATAGCCTTGGAAACTTACAATTTGACTCGATAAAATCTTTCCAAGCTGTTTTTTTATCACTTGTTGTCACACAAAACTGGTACCAAAGACTTTTGGCTTTGGCCTATCACTGCTCTAATGCAGTGAAGAAAAAACAATTCTTATATAACAACAACGGAGTTTACACTTTTTCTGATGCATATCATTACACAGCGTACGAACGCTTTCCACTACTATTACTTCCCCATGCATGTCTAATGCAGCATACATCTAAAACAAAGCAAAATCGTGCTGCACTTTCAACAATCAAGCTTGTCAGTACCGTTGAATATGCATCAGGGAGGAGAGACAAGTCACAAGAAGAATAGCAAAAACTGATGATGTCAAATTTGCGTTCTTTGAAGAGGATGAAGTGGAAGAAGACATCGCTGTTGTATTACTTGTCACAGTTTTATTACTTCTGCAAAAGCACAATGGAAGAAAAACCCAAATGTCATATGATCCTAAATTGAATTTGTATAATTTAAGGTCAAAATTAAAGGAATAACCAAATATCATGTCCAATATTGAACTTACCCAGCTCTCATGTAGATGCAGTTGTCATAGCCTGCAGAATTGACATTAGCTAATCAGTGACAGAAAACAATCTACCATAACACTTTGGTATGAAACAAACAATTTAGTAAAACCAACTTTAGGAAACATTCATAATAACTATGAGGGCAGCCAGTTTAACAGATATCAAACAACTTCCACATGATATAGAACAGATGTCCCTCCACAGATTAATACTTTCTTCCGCTAAAGTGGGATTGCATTTTTACTAGCTTTCTCCAAATCATATGTAGCATATGTAAGCAGTAGTTTATGGGAAAAACAGCACCTGACAAAAACTAAAGATAAGTGCAGTATCAGAAGCAGGTTGTAATGAACGTACTTGGATCCTTGTCAACTTTTACACCTGTGCCTCCAAAACTGCATGCAACATCAGAAGCTCCGTTTTGCTGATAATAGCTATTAAACGCAAAAGATGCATGTGAAGCTAGGTTATCTGGCTCAAAACAAGGCTGGCTAGGTTGTATTGCTGTACAATCCACGTTGCCAGGACCACATGCCCAATCTATTGCATTCTGCAAGTCAATTTGTGAGGCCTTAGTTGAAGCAATGCACCATGTGGTTCCATTGGACTTGGTTATATTTGCCTGGGTGGTCATATCCACCGCACCCCGTCCGGTGAAATCTAGGCTATACACACTTGTCTGGTCGGGATAAAACAATCCCCAGTTCCTCTCAGATTCTAAACCAGGCTTCCTATTTTCATTGAACAATGAGAAAACATAAACATCTAGCTCCTCTCCAGGCTTTGCAGGAGTACCAGTGTTGTTGATCACATGCCTTATCAGATTAGTATTGTAGGTTTGCGCATTATCAGGAGTTGCAGCTGTCTCCTTAGGTGAGCCTTTGGAAGGCCAACCTGTCTCAGTGACCATGACCTTAATCGTTCTGAAGTTTAAGGCCATCAGTGCAAAGTAAATAGCATCAATCTGGGCATCAAACATGTTTGTATACAACAAACCGGTGTTTGGATCAATCACTTCAGAGGATGCATCAAAAAGGGCATAGTCTAAAGGCACTTTATTCCGGGAATCACGGTAAGCATAATAAGGATATATATCAATCATAAAAGGTGACTGATTCTCAGCTAGAAATTCTAGCATTGGCTTTAGGAAATGTGCATGACTGCTATTGAAAGCCCCTGCAGAAGGTGGGAAAGATCGGGACAAAACCCCAAGGGAATGGGTGCTGGAAACTTTTATCTTTTTGTGCAGCCCAAGTTTCTTGAGTGCTGTAAGCACATTGGTCATGGCAGGCACAACTAATGAAGAGGTATTATCAGGACTCTCAGTGACTTCGGCACCAACAGTTATGTACGTGATCTTAGTGGCAGGATAGTAAGGAAGGACACTGTTTTTCAACCATCTGTCTGTATTAGATTGGAACTGAGACAAAGACAACAAATCTGAATTCGGAACCCCGATCATAAGCTCAACCCCAGTGTTTGCAAAGGCCTTCAGAACCTGTATATTAGAATCATAAATCCTCACATATTTGATTTTATGAAGTTGAACCAACTGTGCCACCTTATCAGGTGTTGGAAGGTCATCAGCGCTTCTTCCATAGCAGACTCCAATAAAACTCCCAGAGCAACAATCTGACACAGAACATTTCATAACATTAAAATAAATAAAATTATGCAGTACAAAGATGACACGACTTGTTCATTGAGAGTGAAAAATGCTAGCTCTGCTAGCTGTATCTACAAGTCTAAACATTCAATCGTTAAGTTCTTTCATCCCACAGACACAATGCAAAATGCAGTAAGGTTAATATGGCAAAACATGCCATCTTGGCCAAAATATTTGGATTCAATTTGAGCCTCCAAAGTAAACAAGAGCCTAATAAAAGCAAGATTTTTAGCTGGGCTTTCAAAGGTTAAACCCATCAAATATAAAACCATAACTGGATGAGGCTAAGAAAACCCAAATTTACCAGCTCTAACTATGGTAAGGTGTCACACAAACAAAAGTATGATGTAACAAATGGTCTCCAAAACATGAGGTGTAACACAAATTGAGAAGAACCACATACCCACTTGAAAGGGTAGGGCTAGGAAGAGCTAAATAAGAACACATCTCTTTAATTACAAGCATTTTTTCATCCCCCAAAACCCCTCCTCAGTACAATGGTTTATAAAGAGCTAACTGGTGCATAAATCTAGTTTCTATTAGCACCATCCGTTCAAGTTTCAGACAGGGAATCATAGAGTGAGTCATTAATTATTTATTTACTTATTTATTCACGTGTAAAAAAGGAAAGAAAAAACAGAAACACCGACATTGTTAGAAGCAAAGTAGGAAAAGAAAAGGACGAAGAGAAGGAAGGTACGAACCGAGAAGCAAGAGGAAAAGCGAAGCCGCAAAGATGAGGGTGAAGCGAGTGGCCATTGGTGTGAGGAACAGAGAGAGTGAAGTGGAAGAAGAAGGTGTTGATGTTGTTTGAGGTTATTGTGTTGTGAAGAGTGAAGAGTGAAGAGTGAAGAGTGAAGTGAATGTTGGGAAAGTGGTTTTGTTACCTAACGTTCCAATGCTGAGAAAGTAACGGCTATTGTCTCTCTTTCTCTGTTTCTCTGTGTCTGTCTGGAGATTGGAGCTCGAGAGTGCCGAAGAGGACATCATCTTTTGTCTACTAATGCATTTTTTTAAAATAAATCCTAAAAAATAAAAATGCACACAGAAAATAATGTTTTTAGAACAGTGGTGATGTGTTGTTTCCAGCAAAGAACACTGTTCTCTCAAAAAACAAAAAAGATTACTAATCATAAGTTTTCTCATGTTTCATTAATATTAAATATTTCCAACATTTCTCCATTGATAACAACTCAAAATTATTGTGTTTCTTCTTCTATTTATTACCCTTTTATAACTAGTGTAAAAAGATTAAAACACTTGTGCTTAGACGATTATTATAGTATAATAGTTTATATGTATATTACATTTTACTTTTCTCCACTCACTTAATTATAAACTGTAATGTAATTTTAATGTAAAACATAATATTATTTTGAATTTTAATATAAAGATGAATTAATACAAATTTAAATATTAAAGTACATTAAAAATTTCGGTAGAGAGCGTTGAAAATATTTATATATATAAAGTGATTGTGTGTGCGCGAGAGTGATTAATTTAATGAAGAAAACAAATAAAAGTTGTTGTGTTAACCTTTTTCAATTACTTTATACATTAAATTTCAAAGTATGATACTATTAAATTACTTATTTTTTAAAATCTTAATAAAATTGATGTGATAAAAAATTATAAAATTGATACGATACAATATTTATAAAATCTTAAATAAATAATTTGGTGGTTCTAAAATTCAAATTAAATGTTTTGGTTTACTTTTGATTGCTGTAGGTTTTTGAATTAAATGAATTTAAATTTGTCATATTATGTTGTATTCATAAAATGATATTGGAATATAAAATATATGGAAATTGCTATCTTGCTTTATTTAATCATAATTATTGGAAATGTAGTATAGTAAAAAAAATAGAAAGTAGTGAGCATTTGTTAAACATGATTTGAAATAATAAATGAATAAAAATAATTTAGAATGCAGAAGTATTCTTAAAAAAATAAGTAATGTGTTGAATTTAATTTTGAAGTGACAGGGAATTTATTGTGTGACTGCAACATATCAAAACCCAATACAAAGGTGTCAGAGAAAAAGCAGCGTTCCTCAGTTTTATTATTCAATTCAGTTTATAGATCCTTCTCTGTTCCGCTATTTCGCATGTTTTTTCCTTCTTTTCTCCAATCAATTAAATAGGTTTCATAAGTCAATTTTAATCACCAAATAATCAAATTTCTGCTTATGCCCTGTTTGCCTCAAGGTGGCCATTTTTATGAGAAAAAAATAAATAAATGTATTTATTGTTTGTATAAGTTAATTGTTAGTATTTTAAGTGTTAGTTTATCTTTAGTAACAATATGTCTTTAATAACAGTATATAAAAAAAATATATAACAAAAAATATATACTTAATATTTTAGAATTTAAAATTTAGATAACCGATTTTAACTTAGATGCCAATGAAATAAGTTCACAGTGATCTAGCCAAAATCGAGTCGAAGACAAAGAACAAATAATATTAAATTCTGATTTCTTAAAAGTAATTTTTTTTATATATAAAAATTTTCATGTTAGATATCACTATCCAACTTGACATCTCAGTTAGTCTTACACTTCAAATAACAACAATCATTTGCAATTTTTTAAATAAAATTTAAAAGTAATAAAATTATTTTAACAAAATTTTAGAATTTAAACTCTTTTTGTAAATTCTTACTCAAACAACATATTTTATCATGAAATATTTTAAATGATCTTTGAAAATGAATTATAATCTTAAATTTTTCAACACAAACAACTATGAAGCTCATAAAATAAATATTATTTATTTATATTAAAAATTAATGTTAAAAACTGAAAATAGTTATTTGAAATTTTAGATGAATGAAAATTAAGGAAAAATATCTCATGAAAATCAAAATCAAAATTCACACATAAGAACTAAAATTAGTAATTCCAAATTTTATAAAATAATGGAATATTTTTTTTGAAAGAATGAAAATACAATTTCACTAATTTTACATAGTTAAAATATATTTAAGAATTTTTTTAAAAAGTATTTAAGCATAATTTTTGTTTTTATTTTCAGTTATCAGTCTTTATAATAAAAAGACCGGTGATAATAGTTATCATAAGCTCATAACATTATAATATTACTCTCTCTTTTTTCCAATAGTAACTATAGTTTTAAATTTTCAAAAATATTTTAAATTCACTAGAATTATCCCTTTTCAATGAATCGTTGATTTTTTTTTTTTACTTTTTAAATTAATTATTTTCTTCATTTCAATACAAAAAGATGTATTTTATCCCATGGAAGTAGTTGTGTAGAAACTTTGTCCAGTGTCTCTACATTGATTAGAGATTTTAATAACCATGGCATAGAGTCTAAAATAGGATGATGTGGTCATTAATTACAATTTTAAGCAATGATTAGAGTTGGATCAGTCAAAAATCAAAATCATTCTCCTATCCCATGCCACTGTTGTTATACTAAGCATAACTCTATTATCCATTAATCAATTTTAAAGCTACAATTTTCTAATATATATGTTGTGGTGTCCACACACCACAAAAAATTCATTAAATAATAATTAAAATTAAATATAAAAAATAATTATTTATCACATTAATTAAATTAGATATATTATAAAAATTAAAAAAAAAATATTTGTTATTTAAAATAGTTTCTTATTAATAAAAACTTGTAAAATAATTTTTAAATTAGTATCTAAATTAATTATTGAGATTTTAGTTATTGTTCTCAATTAATTTTTTAGATATTAGTTTAAAATCTAAAATATTAATAACTAAAATCTTAATAACTAATGATTAGATACTAATTTAAAAATTATTTTATAAATTTTTATTAATAATAAAAATTATTTTAGATATCAATAATTTTTTAGTTTTTAAAATAGTCTAATCTAAGAGTAACTAATTATTTTGATATTTAAAATTAATTGTAAATAATGATTTTTTATTACTAACAACAACAAAAATTTATCAACAAGAAAAAAAAATAGAACCATTTTTAAGACCGACAAAATAAATAATTCCTGATTAACATGATTTAATTTTCTTTGAGATACAAAAGAACTTTGAGAACGTGATTATTTTTATTTGTGGTTTTTATTTTTTCTTTGACCATGTTTATGTTGGTGGAGAAAGAATAATGGTGTATTCGGAATAGTTGATTTGGCATTATTTACTTTGGTAGATGATGTTCATCACTGTGAAAAAAACTCAATTATGTCATACCCTTTTTCAAACAAAGGACAAAAGTCGTATTTATTTATGGACCATGCCCTACATCTAGAATTTGACCTATTTTCATCATTTTTGTTCTTTTCGTTCCTCACTTTTCATGTCGTGCGTTTCGGCACTACAGCTACAAGATAAGAGATGGAGAAAACTTGCATAAAGCGTTTTTTATGTAACTGTTAAGCATATTCTACCCGCACATTATAAGCATAATATATGTAGTACAAATTATTGTTCAATTTTTATCATAGAAAAAATCCTGTCCAATTAACAAGGACATCAGATAAATATAATGTAATTTTTTTCATCATATTAAATAAGATTTAGACAAATTTATCCAATTTCTAAATAATAAATAAGACAAAAAATTAAAATGATTTTTTTAAAAATAAAATTTATTTGTAGTTCTTCATTAAGCGCATTAATAAAAAAAGTAACAAAGTTGAAAAAATACAAAAGGGCGCTACAATTGTTGCCGGCAAGGTTTCCACCGACGTGGTTGACTTGTTGCTCCAACGAGACGTTAACGTTGATCAATGAGATTGTTAGGGCAGCACCATTACTTCCTTCCTCTTTTCTTATTCATCTTGCACATTCATTCTTAATCAATCCATATAAATTAAGAAATTTTATAATATATAAATAAATGCAAATCTAATCTTATAAATTGGTTTGATGAAGGTGAGGTAGACTTAAAGTCTAATCTCATATGGTATCAGAACAATTCAAATTACGTTCTAGCGAGAGTTTGGTTGACTTATCAAAGCACCAACTATTAGGTTACAATCTCGACGTGACGAGGTTGGTTGGAAATCAACATCGACTAAAAATTAAGACATTTCATAATATATAAGTGTGTGTAAATCTTACTTTATAAATTGGTTTTACGAAGTTAACTTAAGAATACAGTTCTTGTACTTATTGTAAATATTTTTTTAGAATTTAATTGATATACTTTCTCGTTGGAAATATTACGTTATTATAAAAGTGAAACATAAATAACATGAAAAAAAATAAACCGGTCGATTTGTACCTTCCATATAACATTTATGTGATTTATATTATTAATAAAAATTTATAAAATAATTTTTAAATTGATATCTAAATTAGTCATCAAGGTATTAGCTACTAATGTTTTATATTCTAAATTAATTTTTGAATGATAATAGAGACTAATTTAGAATGTAAGGTAGTAAGTAGCTAAAAATTTGGTAACTAATGGTTAGATATTAATTTAAAACTATTTTATAAATTTTTATTAATAATTAAAACTATTTTACACATCAATAATAACTAATTATTTTAATATTTAAAATTAATTTTTATTTAATTTTCTTGTAATGAAATTTTAACATTCTTATATTAAACAAATATAATAACAAAATTTCACAATTGAAAGAACTCACCAAACACATGTTGTTTCAACCAAATTTTCTATACAATTTTTAGACAAAAATTTGTGGAGTCATACCTTAATAAATTTGATTTAAATTAGTCAAAAGAATATCACATAGAGCACGAGAAACTTATTTGAACAAAAAAAAATGTAAAAATCATGTTTTTCTTGCCTTGGAAGAGTCGTGCATCACATCTTGGAAACTAAATATATTTCTGCCTACAAAAACAAGACAGCTATAACATTTTTAGAAACAATAAATGAAATAAAAAAAATTATTTTTTTATGTTTATTAGTAGTATTGTACCGTTTGATCACAATCGGGTCGGAACCCGATCGTGTGGATCGGGTTTGACGATCTAATGGGTCGGACCCAATAGATGTAAGTGGGTCAAATTTGACCGTTAATCAAGTTACATGGTTTATTTTTCTTTTGCGATCAGTGGAATAAGAATCCATGAGGCGAATGTTAATGTGTGAGAGGGGTGATGAAGGAAGAATAATGAAGGTTGATGATTGGTTAGATGGAGATGAAAGCAGTGGATTAAAATGGTGATAATGTAATGAATGAGTGGTGGGCACAGATAAGATTGTGAAGAAACATCATATTATTTTCTCCCTAAATAAACAAGATATGGTGAGCCCTACCTGCCCTTGTCACCGTCAATACATTACAATAAAATCATGTGGTGCTCATTTCATTCCCATTCTTCACAACTCAACCTTCTTATCCTTTCTTATTATACTCTCTCACCTACTATAACTATTCCACCTCATCCTACTTTTAATCATATTCTCTTTAAATCACAATTTTTAAGAAAAACCCACAAAAAATACATTCACTTGTTTCTATTATATAATATTAATAACAAAAGAATACAGCGTTGAACCAATTGCAACGTGGCACTATAGTCCAAGCCACACGTGGGGATTCAATACTTTGGTTGGTTAAGAAGATGGAGTAAAATTAAATTTGGAGGTGAAGTAAGTACCACCATGTGACTTAGCTACCAAAAATATATACACAAATAAAATAAACCAAAGAATTTCTCAATTCAAATGAGTGTTGTTTGAGACTAAAAATGAAAAGGAATGTGTATGCTTTTGATCATGTAGAAATGGAGAGGAAGGTTAAGCCAGATCAAATGTTAGGTGAGTGCATGACCAATTAATATCAACTCTTTGTGTTTATCGTCTTTCACAAATTTTTATTTATTTTTATTTCTATATCTTACCTCTATATATTTTCTTATTCCACCTCATCGTTCTTTTTTCATAATATTTCATCAAAGATAAAAAAATATATAATAAATTCATTTTAAAAAATAATTATGAATTTTTCTATCTAGAAACTGATGAGTGCATCATGTCACTTTAAAAAATCATACAAAATTGTCTATTTTATTGCATATGACTATAAATTAGAACATAATTCACATTGATTAAAGGTTAGAACATTTCATAATATATAAGTGGGTGTAAGCTTCACCTTATAAGCCTGATTTGATGAGATTGAGTTAAACTTAAAGTCTGTTTTTTAACATGATATCTTAGTTATTTTAGAGTTTATCCTAACGAGAGTTTGTTGGATTTATCAAGCCATCCGCTATGAGATCGTTATCAAACCACCTATTACGCTTCAATGCATGAGTATCAGTGTTGAATATCAAACCACCTATTACGCTCCAATGCATGAGTATCAGTGTTGAAAATCCAAATTAATGAAATTGAGTTAAGTTTTAAAGTTTACTTATTACTATATCATTAGTTCATTAATTAATGTTGTAAACATACTGACTAAATTTGTGAGAAGATAACTTAATAAAGAATTAAGTAAAGATATGAATTTTTAAAAATGGGTGAAAATGAAAAAAAAATGTTTATGTTTTGATAATAAAAGAGGAGAATATATTGGAATTGGGGTGCCCATGAGTTGTTCCCATTCCTAACCACAATTTGGAAGCAAAATGAGGAAAAGGGGTAAGTGAGCATTACAGCCACACTTGACCTTAACTTGGTCATCCTTTTCTTTCTCTCTCCCCATGGCCATAGCACTAGCATTTACTAAAAATGTCACAAAATTAAATTTGATATATATGGTGTGATAAACGATGCATTAAAAGGTGGGAATATACCCATCTGTCATGGCTTTAAGAAGCAAAGTTGGAGAGATGAGGGACCACAGTTTCACACGCCAAAAACTAAACAATGGGTGACTCAACTCAGGATATGGATGTCTTCAATTTTAATCCTTATCCTCTACAAGTAAGAGAAGAAGAAGAAGAAGAAGAAACAAACTAAAGGGTATTAAGTTTGCACGATATAACGTGATTTGACAATGACAAAATTTAGGATAAAGTGTTATAACCCATTATAACCCATCAAAAATAAACAACAATAATGCTATATCCATTTCTTCATTGCCAATCCTATAAATAACACCACCCATTACCCAAATATACATATATTTTATCTGTTAAATTCAACTACCTCAATCGGATTATATTATATGCTATCAAATCTGTCTCATTATGTACAGATAATGAAGGCCTATTCCACTTCATAAAGCACAAACACAACACATCTTCATCTTAATTTCTTCTGCTTTTCTTCATCTCTTCTTCAACCACATACCAAATCTTTTGGAGAAATGAACGTCAAGGGAATCATGGATGGTAATAAGCTTGGCGCTGCAAATAACAATTGGGTTGTCAAGGAAGATCTCAATGATGATATGAGCGATTCAATCTCCATTGGATCAATCTCAGGAGATTCAGTGAACTCTGTGTGTTCATTTTCATCATCAGAATTGGCTGAAGATGCATCATCCTCTTCAACATCTTATTTGTCAACCTCATCTTCATCATCTCATTCAAACGGCCCTTTGTTTGAGCTATCAGAGCTAATGAACCAACTTCCCTTAAAGTAAGAAATTCATTTCCTGCGTGATGCATGCCTCTTTCTTTTTCAACTTTTATGCAACACTATACCTTTCGGTCTATGAACCAAACAACACACACAAACTACACAAACACCAAACCAGCAAACACCCATGAATTGGTGTAAGTAGGTGAGTTAATAGTTTATTATGTATGAAATGTGCAGGAGAGGCTTGTCTATGTTCTATGAAGGGAAGGCCCAGTCTTTCAGTTCTCTAGCTAGCGTGGAGAGCTTAGAAGATCTTGTGAAGAAAGAGAGACCTTACAGGAAGAAAATGAAATCATGCAACAGCTTCGGGGGAGGCTTGGATACCCCCAGAATATCCTTCACTCCAAAGGCTACAATTTCAAAGAAAGCTTCAAGAGGAGGAACTCTTGTATCTGTGCTAACTAAGAGACGGAGTTTCCTCGGAGGGTCCAGAAATTCCTTTGCTGTACAGAAGAACTTTTGAAATCCAACCTTGGTTATTATTTCATGCACAAAAAATGGGGAAAATTTTGAAGCCCTCACCTTCAGCTTCTTTTTTGACATGATATTGTTAATTCATTAATATACATATGATTCATTAGTATCATTAGTGATACTTTGTTTGAAATTATTACTATCACAGTTTCATTACATGATTGCCAATTAGCACATGTATGCAAGAACTTTTAGGTAATCGTTGTTGGTGAGAGACAGGCTGTGGAATATACATGAAGCATGTGGAAATTATTAGACTGAGACCAGGATAAAATCAGTTCATGATATAAAAAGAGGGTTTGAGTTTACACATAATAACTAGGTTTATTATGAGTTGTTTGTACTTATGACTTTCAAATATATATCTCATTGTAAAACTGAAGCAAGAACGTAACATTAGTACGGGAACTTACTATACCAGCCAAGCTAAATAACCTGCAGCTCAACATATACTCAAAATCCTTGTTATCCTCCTTAATAACTCACAAAATCTACCACTTTCATGTCTCTATTAATCTTCTGCAATCACATATAGGTCGATCATGGTTACAAACATAGGAAAGAGACAATTCAATTTGTGGTTGTTCACAGGTTTTACCTTACAGCTTTGTGTAGCCATAGTTTATGGTCATGGACGATAGATCAATTGAAGGTGGTAATCATGACAGGTTTTGTCCGCCATAGTTTGAAGGTCTTCACTTTTGGCTCAAAGAAAATCTTGATCTTGCCAGATTGGTGGTTGGATCCATGTGTTGTATGAAGTATTTGAAAAAATGATATTGTTGAGAATGTTTAATTTTTATATGTCCAAGTTGGTTTTTTTCAGGTTCTCGTGGTAGATAACTGCTAAGGTTTGAAGCAAGAAGGTAAGATTTTTAGACTTAGAAGAAAACGGATTCAAGTGTGAGTGGGTTTTTGTGGAACTTGTTTCTGGGTGAGGGTTTTTGATTTGTATGTGTTTGTGAGCTTTTGGTGGTATTAAGGGATGTTTTGGTTGTATTGTGTTTTGTCCTCTTTTGTTTAAAGATTAGTTATAAGGACCCTTATAGGGTAGTTGATGTTTTCTTTTGATGTGGCCTATCATTTCTTTTCATTTTGAGGATTGGTTAGGTGGTTTGTCGAACCTAAAAATTGTATATAGGTCAGGTGTTGAGCATGTTGACCATGACCATTTTTGTATAAGGGTTTAGATACTTACGACATCTCTAAAATGTCTCATTTTATTTTATTTATTTTTTACAGATAAAAAAAATAACGGGAATTATAATTGTATATTCACTTTCACTTCATCCCATTTTCACTTTTTTTTTTCTCTCAACCTTTTTCTATCACATTACCTAATCAGTGGATTTCTCTCTTTCTTTATTTTCTTTGTCAAAAGAGTGTATCTTCCCATAGATGAAGATGGTTTCGAGACATAGTGGAAGAATCTTTTCATGTTATGGGTTGTTAAAAAAAAGTGAATTAGTGTGTAATTCAACTTACTCTTATGATAAATAAATAAACTTAATTAAGTTTTAAGTTTCTAATAAATTTATGTATTTTTATTTGAATTCTTATTAAGTTTTATCAATTTAGAAAGTACTAAATATAATTTTTCAATTGAGTTCTAGTTGTTTAATTCCATGTTAATTATGATTGTTATGTTTTTTTCACCACCTTGTTTAGTTATTTTTGGATCTAATTTTGTATTAATATTAAATGATAATTGTGTGATTAATATAAGATGTGACTTTTATTAATGGATTAAGATAAATGAAATCAAAATGAAAACCTAAATATGGTGTTGGAAGAGTGCAAAACAAACTTGAAGTTGTAGTTGGGCATGAAGGTAGTGAAAGAGATCAAATAACGAGGTATATTTGTAGGACATCCATTACCAAATGACTACCATTGTTTTGGTTCAAAATGACAATGAATAACTTTTCTGAATAAAATTTAAAAGCAAGTGAAAACGAAAACATGATGGATGAAGGTACATGAAAACAAAAAAGGAAAGAAAAAATACGATATTGAAAAACTACGAAACAAATGTGAAATTGGAGTTCTGTAGTCTTGCAACACCGTATTTAGGTTTTCATTTTGTTTTCCTTTACTTAAAAAAAATTAGACGAATGTAACTCAATTGAAAAATATAGAACTTTTAGTATCAATAAACCAACCAAATTTAATAAGTACTAAATTGAGGATACCAAACTTATAAAGAACTTGAAACTTAATTAAACCATAAAAAAATGGTTAAATGAACTAACTTATGAATTAACTCAATTAATATAAAAAATAAAAAGCATCATATTAATTTATACTAACAAAATGCAAAGAAAGAGAGAAAAAAATTAATAGGTATTGTGTGGAATTGAGTTAGCCATCTGAAGTTGTAAGTGAAGCCAAAATAAGTATTGTACCATGTTTAAGTTGTTAGTTGGTTAGGTGGCTCACAACTAAAATTGAGTACAAAACTGAACTTGTGGTTGTGAGAGATATTATGCACAGTATGGTCACTTCATCATCTTCACCTAGTTAAAGGCTAGGATTAAGGGCTAGAGAGTTGTAATAATGGTGTTGGTAAGGATATTGATGGTGATAAAGATGAATTTATAAGTGCTATATAGGAAAATAACATAGCAGTTTTAGCACGGATATTTATTATTTAAATACACAACATAAATAACAATTATTTTAATAAAAGTGAATGTTACATTACGAATTAATAGATTGGATTCATGAACTTAAAAAATTAAAACATCGAATATAGTTAGGTTTAATTTGATTCAATCACTCAAAAAAATCTAATGTAAATTGATTCAATTTATGGATTATTTAAACCTGTGCATATCCTTAAAAACAAAACCAAAATTTCATTTTGTTCTTAATTAATTTTTAAAAAGACATTTTTTTGTATTTCTTGATTAATTAGTATTCATATTTTGAATAAAAAGTTATAGTTTGATTATATTAAAAATATAGTTATATATTTTAGTCACTTTTTATGAAATAATAAATTAATTTAATATATTTAATTTTTAAGCTCTATATATAAATTTAAATAAAAATCATATATATACACACACACACCCAAATTTAAATATATTTAATCTTTATAAAAACATATTTTTTCCTTTAAAATGTTAATTTTTAGTTACCATAATTTAAAGAAAATTAATACATATAATTACTTAATAATGACTTCCGATGCGTCTAAACATTTTGAGTAAAAAATGACGTAAAATGTGTGTTATATAATCAATAAATAGGGAGTAATAACTAATATCAACTAAAAAAAATTCAAATGGTGTTAGTGAAAATTAAACATCAAGTATGAGCCTTATACTGACGAAGCGAAAGGTGCAAGAGCATAATAAAAAATAAGCAAAATTAAATAATATAAATAAATAATAAAATAAGATGATATGATATCGTCAAAACCTAATAAATAGGTTTAAACTATTAAAAATATATTTAGTAATTGTAATATGTGAAAAGTAAAAGCCCAATCAAGTTAAAGTCCAATAACAAACACTATACATAGGTGATATGTTTAACAGGTAAGTAAAGTGCTTTTTATCTGATAGTTAAACAAATCGATTATGACTTTATATTTTGACTTTATCATCGAAGCATGTTTCATGTACACACACCCAACCAAAACTGAGCCTGAAGAGAGTTGACCAAGATCTAACAGTCGAGTGATAACTCAAATCCAGTAGTTAATAACAAGCTCAAACCCACATAACAAATAATCAAAGTCAGTTGATCCAATAATCGAAAGCTGTTGGAGATTCCACATCGACTAGAGATTAGAGCCTTTCATTGTATATAAGTGGGTGCAAACCTCAACCTCATGAGCTGGTTTTATGGGGTTGAGTTAGGCTTAAAGTCCACTTTAGCAGTCTCAGAGTGAGGGGGTGTTTGAAATCCCACATCGACTAGAGACCGAGAAGTAAAAAAAAGAAATTAATTGTTTGAAGACAATTATATATTATTCAACACATTTTTTTTATATGATGTGAAATATTTAATAAAAAATTATAAAGTTTCTTTATTATAGTGCATTCATAAAAGTGAATCAAACACCGTGTCTAATAAACCCTAAGAGATAATTGTAGTAAAAATATACTTTAAATTCAATCATACAATGGGATAAACATACATATAGTTTTAATTTTTAAAAAATGGTATAAATAGAACCGTCCATTAATCTTAGAACCCAGCGTCTAAGGTACGTATTAATAAAGTGGGATTGCTTTTTATAGTCTCATATTCATATATTCGTGTTTGATTCTAGTCAAACATCTATGCTTCAATTATCCAAATGAACGTGTGGACATTTTTTTTTTTTGAGATTATATTGGAGTAGTGGGTCTGAATTCCACTTAGAAAAACCAAACTTGTTTTTTCTTCCATCATATTCATTTGCCAATCCAATTGTAAGGTTGCTTCACGTCTAAAAGATATTGGAGTTAGAGACAAAAGGATAACCTAAAAGAATAAATGGAAGGAGGAAACAAACACACACAAATAACCACACAACTTCACAGGTGTCACCACAATTTAGAATAACCCACATTCAATTTTTTTTTTAATTTTTTTTTAATACCAACACATTTGAGTAAACTTCAATTAGTGGCAAAACCTAACAACTCCCTTAAGCTACTTGTTATAGAATAAAAAGAGAATTTTTGTTGTTGTAATGCGTAATTATGGGCTTTTTTTTAATATGCTCTAATATAACTTTTATACAAAAAAAAATAAAAAATTAACTATTTTACCAATCCTATCTTAGCAAGGCCCTTAATGTAGTGTTTGTTTTCTCCCACACATATCATCTTATAAAACAATCACATTTCACACACAAATGGATAGTGTGAAAACATTTCTTTAAAAAAATCTAGATATTATTTAAAGGGTGGTTACATATGTTTTTATAATATGAAATTGATTTTTTTTCTTATTCAATCTTTATATATATTTGTAAAGAAAATTTTATAATTGGTAATTACCAGTATTTTTTTCTACTAAACGAATTTTCAACATGAACTATATTATAATATTATAACATCTACAGATGAATCAATATAAAATATTTCAACATGTTAATTCACACTGAAAATTCATTTGTAATGTAAAAAACTAACAAGAATTTATTCTAATAATTAATTTATTACAAATACCAGAAGATCTAAATATTGACCGAGAACGAAAATCAATTTCATATTAAAGAGAGACAAAAAAAAAATATTTAACCCGTTATTTAAGTGTTCACAAGACAATTTAATATAAATAATTTATAATACATTTTTCCTTTTTCTCTGGCTTGCTTCTTTACCTTTCTTTTTATTCGTTTTTTTAATATTTTTTACGAATAAATCCTACCAGCTATAAGATAAGATAAGGTATGGAATATCTCTAATTGATAGAAATTCTTTTGAAATAAATTCTTTTTTGTTCTAAAATATTTTTATTTTTATTTCTTTTACTCACGAAGTTTATTGATTTTTTTAGTTTAGAAATGTTATTCCTCTCGATTAGTTTATATTTTGATTTGTGTTTTTATTGTTTTGATGATGTTTTATTAAGTTTCTAGAAGTTTTAACTATTTTTTAATTGAGACACATAAGAGAAATGATTTTGAATATAATTATGAATTATAGAGTGTCATTGATATTGAGACTAATCAGATTTTTGATTTATTTGGATTGAATTGATGGATAAATGAGTTTCTGCTGTTATCCTCGAATTCAATTAATGTTGCCTTCTAAACTTTGTTTATCTTCTCTTCATAAGTGTCCAACTAATGTGTTTACAATCAATGTAGTAGTTTTTTTTATCAACAAATGTAATAGTAAATGGTAACTTTGTAATATTGTAACACATGAAACTAAACTATAGGCCATGTTACTTATGTTGCAATAAGCAGACACAAATGCATGTCTCGTGGCTCATGCCACTCTTTCTGTCCGTTGCCATCATCATTCTATTATTTCTGCGTCTTCTGCTACAATTTGTGATTATGGAGATTGTGGTCGTTGGGGTTTGGAACAAAAACCCTGGCATTGTGCTAAATTTGTACCATGTAGCTTCAACTTCTAATATCTGTGTGTTCATGTTTGTAACATTGCATCGGTTCTGATTACTTAGGTTGTGGTTATAAAGTGGACTTTAAGTCTAACTCAACTCTATAAAACCAGTTTATGAGGTTGAGATTTGCACCCACTTATATAGAATGAAAGGCTCTAATTTCTAGTCAAAGTGGGATCTCCAACGGTTGTGAAAAAAGTTTTTCTTTAGTTTTGATTTCATCAAATTATAGCTGTTACATTCTATTTCTATATGTGAACTTGACATTAATTGTTTATTACGAGTGGATTGCTTTGTCAGAGTATAGATATGTTATCAGATAGGTTTTAACACTATAATAAAGTTTTTTTCTTCTTCTGAATTTATTGAAATGGACATATTCTTAAAAATTTATCTAACTAGTAGATAGAAAAATCGTGTTAGGAAAATATAACTTCAAAATAAAAAAAAATTGATGGATTTCTTTTGTTCTAAAAACATGACTTTTTTTTTAAGCGGTCATATGCTATATACACAAATTTTGTTTATTTTATTTTATTTTTAAATAGTCATATTTTTAATGTACGACATCTCTTTTTTATTTTCTTAAATCTAAAAAATTATAAAATATTTTGAAAGCACAACTTCTTATTTGAAATGTGTCTCTCAAACATGACTCATATTTTTTTTAAATTTTTTTTACCTATTTTGATAAATTTTTAAAAAATTGTTTCACTTTAATATAAAATCCCACCAGAAAATTTATTGCACGACTTCTAAAAGATAAAATTAAAAACAAAAGTCGTGTATAACATATGAGTTCTCTAAAAAAATAAAAATAACAGTTGTACAACTTCTTATTTTGAAGTTGTTTTGATCAAACATAACATAACTTGTTCATTTATATATTTTTTTAAAAATCTACGCATTTTATTAAATTTGAAAATAATTTGTCCGATTTTAATATAAAAACCCATCAGACCACTTAATGCAGGACTTCTAATAAAAATTAAAAACAAAAAGTTGTGTATATAACATTCGACTTCTAAAAAAAAATTGTAAACACAACTTATATTTTAACATAGATTTTGTATTTTGAAAGCACAATTTCTTATTTTGAAGTAGTGTTTCTCAAACATGACTTGTTCATTCCTGTAATATTTTAAAATATTCCTTTCACTAAATTTGAAACAAAATTGTCCCACTTTAATATAAAAAATTGGACTTTTAAAAGAATTAAAAACAAAAATTATGTATATAACATTAATTTCTCTAAAAAAAATAGTCATATTTTTAAAACATAACTTTTATTTTAATTTAGTATTTGAATTTTAAAAAACAATCATTTTTATTTTAAAGTCGAGTATTTCATACTTAATTCATATCATGTTAATTAGGGTCGACTTACCTAAAATTAATATATATATATATATAATAAATACAAAATTACATCATATTCAATGCAAATGTTGTTTATTTTAGTATAATTTTAAAAAACACACTTTTATATTATTTATAATCATAACCGATTTAGAAACTACTTAATTTTTATTTTTATGTCCACTAATGTTGCACCTTCTCTTAAAATTGTTCTATATATATGAAGAACAAGTTTTTATACTAGTCAGAGTAGTTACTTTTGTAAAAATATATTTTCAACATTTCATAATGGATTTTTTTTGACACATTACGTGAAAAGAAATTTTACAGAAGATAAGGATTCCCAAACAGGCCAAGTAGTTAAATTTTAGTATGAAATTTGTATGGTTGTTCTAGTTTGATCCGGATTTTAGAAGTGAAAACCCAGTTGTGAGTCTGAAAAAGATTTGTAGAGAAGACAAAATGATGATTGAGAGTCTGCTACTGCTACAGATAAAGAGTAATTTACCATTATTCAACTCATGCATCACATTAGTTGTCTCTTACTACTTAGTGGGGCCTTCAATCCACAATTAACCCTTTCATCACTTTTCCCATGTAAAAAGTTGGATCAATTCATCTATCTATGTATTACAAACATTGATATGATATAATACCAACATAAAAATAAAAATACTTATAATTTTTAAAATATTCTAACAACAATGTACTGACAATAAAAATTTATGTGCAGAAACATGTTTCAATTTTAATTTTTTTTAGTAGTAGTAGAAAGATTTTTCTTATGACTAATTTAAAATGATTTATTTTTTATTTTTATATCATAATAAAATTTTATACAATAAATTTAAGTTTTTAGAAAACTAATATACTTTTCCCTTTCAAATTGTATTAGAATGATGTTAAAATTGTCAGAAATTCAACAATTTTTTTTAAATTAGACACTTCATCCATACGTGTTCTGTAAATATCGTACAAGTTTCTGTGTCGGATACATGTGTCCAACTGGAACAATATATTTAAGAGACGTATCCGAAACTTATATAGGTTGTTATATGCTTAACTTTTTCACAATTAAAGAAGCAAATATAAAAGCCACTGGTGACAGTGGGATTATAAAAATAACTGTAAACTGAGAATCTTCCAAAAAGAAAACTAGCACTTCTTTACAACAAAATTTGATAGTCCTCCAAAGCACAAACAAGTAGTGGCTATTTATGGCCTATAGTGAGTTCTTTCACCTCATTCAAGTTATAACTTAAGGCCACAGCATTGCTTTGTGACTTTATTTTTTACCATTTATTCCCATGGTGCTTCTCTGATTCACCAACTACTTGGTGTTTGGAATTGGAACCAACCTCAGCCATTGAAATAAAAAAATTGAACTAAAGAACAAGCACTTAATTATATATAGGAGGATAGGTAGGTAGTATAAGCATGCAGCTCCACCACAGTTAGCAGAGTAAAATATATGGATCACAATCTGAAAGGACCCGTCATCTCAACAAGAATAATTTCACCATCAGACACAAACAGAAAGAGAAGGGCTCACGGGCAGCACCAAACAAACAACAACAATTACAACAAAGTGAAAGTGGCCAAACATTAAAAAAAATCAAACAACATTTTTATAGGCAAAAAGTGTTGTGGTTTGGATTGCCCATCTCACCCTCTCTCTCTCTCTCTCTTTAGATGTCAGTAGAAGCACCCGTGACCTATCTCTCTGTCATTGATTCTCTGATTCACCTTCACTTTCCAGTGCCACCTATAAACAAGTACTGTTAACTTGTATATAAACCGTGAAACAAGCCAATTCACACGGCACTTCTACTTCCAAACCACATTCCCCTCCTTACTATTCTTTTCCTCACATTCTCTCTCAGAATGTCAATTTTTCATTCCGTTTTCTATGGTTTTGTAGTAGTTATTATTCTTCTACACAATCCCAGTGCAACACAGTGCCATACCAAGGGAATTAGACCCAGGCCTGGGAATGGTTTATCTACCAATATGACCACAGTCCAATTTTCAGAAGAACAGTTCATGAAATGGGTGAGATTTGTTGGCGGCCTCAAACATTCTGTCTTTAAGACAGCCAAGAATAAGCTTTTTCCTTCTCACACTTTGCACGTTTCTAAGAAGCCAAGCAAAGGAGGTTTTTCTTCAATTCAAGCAGCCATTGATTCCCTTCCATTCATCAATGTAGTGAGAGTGGTAATTAAGGTCCATGCAGGGGTTTATACGTAAGTACTTGTATTATGTTTCTACTCACTCCAATTCAATTCCACCACATTCAAGTCTTTTTGCCATGTGCTCTTTCTTTATAGTCTTTTGTTCATGTGAGATATGGGGTTTGGTGTTTGTCCTGTACACGTTTAATATTATTATTATTGTTATTAATATTATTACTACTATTATTATTATTATATGTTGTTTTTGTTTTTGAGTGATTTGGTACATAGGGAAGTGATAGTAACTTGGGTGTCTTTTTCCTTTTGAATCAAATGCCCTGAGGATTGGTCTTTGACTGCAGGAGACATTTCACCTAATGAACTGTCCTTTCTTTCAGACTTGTCCTCTTTTTATTTTATTCTTTGTTTCACAGATTGCAAGTTTTCTTCTGTGTTCATTGCTTAAAAAAATTTGATTCCCATTTAACTGAAAATCCCCTCTTTGCCACTTTCTTTTTTTCGTTAAATTTTGTAATTATACAGGGAGAAAGTTAACATTCCTCCTTTGAAATCCTTCATAACAATACAAGGAGCTGGAGCGGATAACACCATTGTTCAATGGGGTGACACTGCTCAGAGCCAGCCATTAGGAACCTATGGTTCTGCAACTTTTGCAGTGAATTCACCTTTTTTCATAGCCAAGAATATCACATTCAAAGTAAGTAACAAGCTCCATTCCTCTGCTTGAATATAAATCTTGCTCTATCTGTGTTTCTAGAACAAAATGTTGTTGAATGGGCTTTCAGAACACTGCTCCAATTCCAGCACCAGGAGCAGTAGGAAAGCAAGCAGTGGCATTAAGAATTTCAGCAGACAATGCAATATTCCTAGGCTGCAAATTCTTGGGAGCACAGGACACACTCTATGATCAACTGGGTAGGCATTACTATAAGGATTGTTATATCGAAGGATCTGTTGATTTCATCTTTGGAAACGCACTCTCTCTTTTTGAGGTTAGATTTTCTCTCCAAAATTCTACAGCTGTGATCTTGAATTAGTGCTGTTAAACAACCCTATGATTTGTACTAGTCTTAATATGAATTTAATTTAAGCAGCATCAGTATAACATATCAATTTTGTATGATATTGTTCAATAAATTAACCAGAAATGGAATCTAAGTTGTTGCTCACTCTGTCTTATACATTCCATTTATGTTATTTTCAAATGAAAAGAAGATTAAAATAAGGTTTTTATTAAAAATGATAGACAAGGGACCCTCAGCATTGACTTACTGAATTCTCCTGAGAAGCATGGTTTGGTTTGGTAAGATATTGAAGGTGTGTTCTGATTAGATTACATTACTGCATTGGAAACACTTACTAGGGATGTCACGTGCATGCCATAGCACAAGTTACAGGGGCCCTAACAGCCCAAGGAAGGAGCAGCTTATTACAGGACACGGGATTCTCGTTTGTTCACTGTAAGGTCACGGGCTCAGGAGCACTTTACCTTGGAAGGGCTTGGGGTCCTTTTTCTCGCGTTGTCTTTGCCTACACTTACATGGACAACATCATCATTCCCAAAGGATGGTATAACTGGGGTGACCCTAACCGTGAAATGTAAGTACTTTAACATTTCCTCTAAATTACTTAAACCTTCATGAGACTAAGATTTCACATACTACTCAACTTTTTCTGTAGTATATGCTGTAAATCAGTGAAATTTCATTGCATAACTTAATCAGTACAATCCTTTGCTTCAACTCACTTTTTTTAATGCTTTATAATAACATGCACATTACCTAAAGAGAGTAAAAATAAAGTGTTTTTTTCAATGGGTGTATAGGTTCAGTTGATTAGATTACAATTTACGAACATGGGCTAAGAGTACTTCACCAAAGTTAGCTCTCTCAGTAACGAAAGTGCAGTGTGTTGTCTACAAATATTATGTTTTGTTGTTCTGTTCTGAATAGCTTTTGCAATAGTAGGGCCAGAGAGTGTTTGTCGTTTTTCCCTTTATGCTGAGTAGTTGGCACTTGAGAAAGTCAGAAATAGCCCCAGAAATTCTCAATGCTTTTATGCTGAGTCACAAGCAAGCAAACGCACTAAGTAAGCCTCTGTGATCAGTCTCCACCTCTCCATGGTAACATATCAGAAGTCCATTCTCTCATGACAGAATAAGAGGGTTATTGGGTATATACCTAGTTAGAGTATTGTGCCACCAGGTAGAGGAGTGGCCTAACGTTTGTGGTGGAAGTCTACGTGTTGGCTCATGCACCTTCCAATACACAAAATGCTAGAAATTAGTAGCACTTTTTATGAGAAAAAGGGTAGGTAAAATATAGGTAGAGTCCTACCCCCAAACCACATACAACGCAACTATATTTGCTTACATAGATAAGGCACACAGCAGTTGATTGATATTTATCAGTTGATTCAATCTTAAATCTTTGTATAATCGCACAGCTTCTTCTATGTTGGGTTGTTTTGTTATTTTCTACATATATATTGGGAATCCTTCTTAATTTAGGAGACTATGACCAATAAATATTGGTAATTGATCCAGTGATATTCTAAAACTCTTGGAATTATAACTCTATCTTGAAAATGTGATAAGCGTTGATTATCCACTATCTCTTTATGGAAAAATCTTCATCTCATTCTTTATATAAAGGAAACTTGTGAGGAAGAGATAAACAAACAAGTGAGAAGAGCAACCTAGAGAGTAAATGAGAAAATAGATATTCACCATAGTAAGAGATTAGAGAGAGATTGTATTTCATCCTTGTTGGGTGAGATTGAGTGTTATTCTTACACAGTTAGAGAAACAATTATTGTAAGATAGTAAAGACATTTTCTGAACTAGGTTCCGTGAATTTTTTATATTTTTCAAGTTGAGAAGATTTTTTCACATTAAAAATTTTCATTCTCGGTGTCATTATTCTATTTTGTTCTATTTTTCTTTTATCTGCTTATTGCTTCCCAGGTACTCATTTTGTATTACACTAAAGAGGGAGAATAAGTTTAAATTTTCCTAACTATTGGTATGCACATGTGAGTGTGGTTTTAATTTGATTTTATGTTTTTTTTATGGTTGGTTTGGTTTGGATCCACTAGGACTGTATTCTATGGACAGTACAAATGCACAGGAGCAGGAGCAAGCTACGCAGGGAGAGTATCATGGTCAAGGGAGCTCACTGATGAAGAAGCTAAGCCATTTATTTCCCTTAGCTACATTGATGGCTCTGAATGGATCAATCTTTCTTTTTGATTCAATTATATTTATCTCATTACAAATTCTTATGTATAAATATATAAATTATTACACTTTCATAGTGCCTTTCACATTTCCAATTTCCCATTTTTTGCTCCTTCACTTAGAATCACAACTCGTTTCAGTGTACTACTAGTTGTGTTTACAAATTCTTTAAATCAATTTGTAATTAGATAATATATTAGAGAAAGACCAAAATTAATTTTAGAAAATTAAATGATTAAATATGTAACTAGTTTTGGTAGAAATAAAAGTTGCATATTCACCCAACTATTAGGATTAGTAATTTTCTAAATATTTAAATATTTTTGTCCTTATAATATTTTCACTTTAAAAAAATAAATAATCTAATAAGAGAAATTAATATTTGTAAGCACCATAAAATGCGATATTTAAATCCTTTGTAATGAGAGAGCAAGTTCTACTAATATGGGCTCAAATGTGATATAGCCCATTTATCTTGTGCTAGGAGAATGTGTAAGGAGAATTAGCCTTATATGTAATATATATTTTCACTTACATTTTTTTTATATATCCATATTTTAACATTAAAAGTACTCATCAAAACATTTCTATAATTAATTGGATATAAAGCACTTTATAAATTTAATTCTCAAATTTAATATCATTTATTTATAATTATAATACATATAATTTAATGGGTGAGGTGTACTGTAACTTTGAAATTTTAGCTACCAACCTTAATTTTTTTTATCACATTATCCAGTCTGATTTAATCCCTTATTTGATTTTTTTTTATTTAGTTAAGTTGTATCTTCTTTTTCCTTCTTATAGCTACTTAGCTTTAAATCTTTTCTTTTTAATAAATATAACCCGTGTTTCTTGTAAATGAATATAAAAATATTATTTTTCAAAATAATTTTGCATTTTAAAGAGATAAATTTTGAAGTAACGGTAAACTTTGATTTCCCACCTATTATTATTGTCCCAAACAATAAATTGTCAAAGGAATATTTCCTGTTTGGAGGTAAAAATAGACAAAAGTACTTTCTTTTGTCTTTTAGACATTTTTTTAACTAAACCCCACAGGGCACCATGTGCATATAATTATAAACATGTACTTAAATACTTCATTTAACAAGTGTAGTTAGAAAATAAATAACTTATCTGGACTCCACAGTAAAAATAAATAGTCTTTCAAATGAATTTAAACATAGTTAAATTTTAAACAATTCAATGTTATTATTTCAAAACCATTTTTTAATGTTTAGAAAAGAACATTATTTATAATAAATACAGATAAGGTCATTAATGAAGAATGTAAGTTAAAAACAGTGAAATTTTTGGGATCATCTAAGCAACATAAGAAGCAATGAATAAAAAAAAAAACACAGCTTACCCTACAGTTCAAAAATTCAAAAGAATTACAAAAAGATTTGAAGAAACGACATATAACAGCAAAAATCCAAGTATAGTACGTTTGAATGTGATGAATCAGAATTCAGAGAGAAGAGATAACCCCAAACCTGCATTCCCTGACATTCAAGATTCTTTCACACTCCATAAACTAAATGCATTCTTCAATCATTAATTTTTAATTAGAGTTATTATATTTTTAATTAGAGTTATTATTTGAATAATTGAATAGTTTGAACTCATGAAAAGGATTCTCTGCACTCATTAAATAACTGCACATATTCTGCAGTCTAAATTTCACAGGTGATTACTTCTTCTGGGTATGTATAAAGTTTTTGCTTTTTGGTGAAATAAATTTTTTTTTTCATAAAAACTTTACAACCATGCAATTTTGAAATAATAAATTGTTTTAAAAAATCAATGTCTTGGTGCTTTATATGCCAACAAAATCTTTTTTATAATATATCTTGAAACCTTTTGCAGTATATGTTGTTGTCCGGATCCGAATTCAATTGTAAACATGTGAACTTTGTCTTTTGTAAGATTAGAATTTGAAAACTTTTAAAAAAATATAACTTTAAAGTTTTGTTTATTATTTTTTTAAATGAATTATATGATTATATCTTCACTATGAAAACTTATTAATGGATAAATTAGATTGAATTCTTATTGAATGTAATTACATTTTTAATGAATTAAAATAGATTAATTTATTTTTATTGTTCAATTTATTATAATTTAAAATAAAATTCATCAGATTCATTCATTCTATCAGTGTGTTAGATGTTAATAGTAATACTAATATTGTGAGTTTTGCTAATCTTACAAGTTACAACAAATTTTTCACTGCATATATAATTTCTGAATATGTAAAATATCTACATCGTAGACCAGGAATTCAGAGTGCTAGCTGAATTGGAGTGTGACAAAAAAAAAATACACAGATCAGATTTTCAAATCTGAGTTGATCTGACCTGATTTTATAAGTATGTAAGACACTTTTAATAAAACATTTTCGAATCAAATAAGTTGAATGTTCTGTTTTCAAATTTTAGAATGGATCTTGAAGTCATGTTGTTCAAACACCATTATTTCTTTTCAGACCCTTTAAATCGAGGCTTTATTCTGCATAAATGTTAACAAACTGCACAGAAATAAGCACAAATGCATAGTATATTCTGCATAAATGCTAACAAACTGCACAAAAATAAGCACAAAAGCATAGTATCTGTAAGAAAACTAAACTGTGAAGAAGAAAACTAATTAATGTAGCACTTGATTATGATCACAATATATGAAGATAATTTCATGACACATTACAAGGGGACCTTCTATTTGTTCTCCTTCTGTTTTGTCTTAGACTCACCTGTTTCCTACCCACTGTATGTTCTCAAATTGTCAATCATGGGGTGCAGAACCACATAACTATTACTAACAATGTGAAAAGGAAAAAGAAAGTTGACTTCCATAAGGTTCACCAATCACCACTTCGTCTGGTTGGAAAACTTGGTGTTGTCTCCCTACCAAATTCTGTAGATTTCTGAAGCTTACTCATCACAGCATTCTTAAAATTAATTGCTTCCTGAATCTGTGAACATGATCTTTGCATTCTAGTCCCACTTAAACTACTCCTGGACTCCATCATCTCATTGAGGGTAAGCTTCTTTTGAACCAGGATCTGGACGCTGCTTTGGAGCACTATGAGACCTCAATTTGGCCTTGAAAGACTGAGTGTTGGCCATGTAGTTTGGAAAATTGTGGTACTGTCCATAGAAGAAGTTTTCTGTGCAAACACTTCTAGGTGTCATAGGTGCAACAACAAGAGAACCACAACTACAAGAGTTGGTGAAGCGTGGAGTGCTTTGTGCTGTAGAAAATCTGCACTCTTCTCCTGTCAAACCCCACTCTGAGTCATGGAAAGTCCTGTGATTTGGTATGGATAAATGAGTGAATGGAAGAGGAGAAGGAAGTGTCTGAAATGATGGATCATCGCCAAAATCTGACATTGATGTGTTGCTCCTGCGAGACCTTGACTTTGGTCTGCCAGTGTCAACTTCTACTATTTTGGGGCTCCCATCAATACTGTTGTTTGCATTATTCATTGTGGCATCAAAGGAAGATGATAGCCTTCTGCTGTGGATGGGAGCTATGTACTCACTCTTTATGTCATCAAATCTCTCCTGCAAAAACATTGTGGCAAAAGTCACTATAAGTCTATGACAATGCAACTTCATGACTAAGATCTATTTCATATAGTAATACCATGGATCTTCGTGCTTGTGTTTGAAACCTGTGTGTTTCATTCTTTGTGCTCATGATTCCGCGAGATTTCTTAGATCTTACTGTGGCCTGAGCTCTAATTAGAGCCTGCATGCTGTGCAGGGTTGCTGCTGCTTGCTTCCGCACCAAGTACCCTCTCACTAGTGCTTGTAACTTCACCAATCCTTTTAAGGCTCTCAATGCCTTCCTTGCCTGGGTAGAAAAATCAAAGAAATGCAAGATCAAAATATTTCTCTTATTAATTAGTTAAGAGAATCTATTTATATGCTGAGATTCTCTCAAGCACTGTATTGCACACCATTGAAATTTTGTAAGCAACTGATAAACTGATATTAATTCAAGAAGATGTTTTAACTAAAGAATGATCATGTCATAATCTAACTAGTGTTTTTTCAGTAACTAGTGTTTCAAGCATTTTCATCAAAGTATCACTGATCTGAACATGAAATTGCATATAATCTTACTGAAAGCTATATGAAGGCTGTAGAATTTGCATTTGAATTGTTCAATTTCTGCCCAAACTAGTTCAATTTCAGTCAAAACTTGTCATGCTGCAAACTTACCAAGTATCCTCTAAACACGGTTTGAATCTTGACAACAGCCAACCTTTCTCGTCCACCACCAAACATGGTGTCTCTACCATTGCCATGGCTGGTTAATCTAACCACTGCTACGGCAGCCTGAGCCGCAGCCACTGCCGCATCAGCAGCTGCTGCAGTGGCGGCTGCAACTGCAATGGCATGCTTGTTCTGCTCCTTCTCAGTTTCGGAGTAAAATGACTGTAGCCAAGCAGCCTCAGCAGGTGAAATATTGGGAGGAATGGTGGTAGGATTGTGACATAAACCTCTTGAATCTCTGTCTGAGTGACACCATTTGGTGCCATGATTTGAATTTTCTTTGCGCTCTCTATCTATCTTTACCCCAAACAACCCCTTCAACCACCTAATGGCCCTCCCCATTGGGTGGTGCCTGAGGGAAATGCTACTGGGGGTCTTTAAATAGTGCTAGTGGGATCGGTAAAGAATGAACAAAGCCTACAAAGGAAGAGAACCCGTCATAGACATAGTTTTTCAAGATACAAGAAAATGCTTAATAAAAAATCTGCATTACATGACAAAAACTTGTCTCTGAAACATGCAGAGGCATGGTGAGCAAAACCAAAAAGATTAAAATACTGGAATATAAAATTAAAAAGAAGTTAAATTGAGGTGTTGGGGTTCACATTACATTCAAAGTGGAAACTATAACATAGTAAACAAAAACACCATGTTGGTAGTATTAAACAAAAGGAGTGCATGGTGAAATTAGGAGTGAGGTAACCATCTTGGGATAATAAAATTCTGGAAAGGCAAAAGCAGTTCAGAGGTGGGAAAAGGAAAAGTGGAGGGAAGGGAAAAACTGTGCAGTGATCCAATAAGAGGAAAAAGATGGAAAAGGTTCAAAGAAGAGAACAGCCCCATAGTAAAATCTCTATCTTCATCTGTTCCTGCTACCTTGTGGAGCGACGTATCCTCAAAAAGAAAGATACCTCAGTGTCCCAAAACATCTGACACACTCGTGTCTCGTGAAGGCATTCCCTAAACTGTACCACAGATCAACTCCCTCTGCACTCTGTAACTGTTTTACCCTCCTATTCTCCTTAGTTTAACTCCTAGCTAATCAATGAACCACTCTCATTCATTCTATTTTCTCAGCTCTCTTCACCTTTCAGCTCCCAAACCCAACTAGCTGTGAATCAACATATTCTTCCCTGGTAAAAAAGAAACAATGCATGTTCCTTTTCTGCTCTGCATGTAGACCTGTTGAAGCTGAGCCAATAAAAACATAGCTCTTAGTTCAATTAATGTTGTTCTTTTCCTCTCCCTACAGCTACCTATGCTGTTCTCTGCAACCCTTCCTTTTTTTTTATCTCTTTCATTGTTTCCATTTACTTTTCTCTCAATTATTTTGTGTACTAACTGGAACTCTCCTTTCTTTTTACTGTCTTCTTTTTTGCAACTTATAAATCAAAGGGTCCTCTCTCTACTAGCAAATATGCACATTTGATTTGTTACTAAGTAACTGGGATGATCCAGAATCAAGTATGATTAATGGTGAAAAACTTGAGTCATTATAGAAACCTTTTGTGCATTCAAAACTTCAAAGACAAACTTAGCTGTACTAGGCTTTCAGTACTTTGCTGACTGTAACGATCCAGATGAAAACAAAATTTCGCTGAACACGTCGCTGTTTACGATTATTGCGCCATTTTGTAATGTAGTGACCATATAAAACTTCACTCCAGTAATTCAGGGATAAAGCCAATGTTTGGTAAAATTTTATGACTAATAATTACTTCTCTGTATCAATAATACATGTATACATCTTTTAAAATACCAAAGGTGGGTTCAAGTTAATTAAGACTGTCAAAAATTTACATCAAAGCCACATGCACCTAAACTTTAATATTGATCATTTTTTTTTAATAAAATATTTTGTAAGTTTTCATTCAGTTTTATACAGAGTTCTGAAATCTGAGTTAGGTGAAGCAGGGGAGAATCCACACCGTTCAAAGAGAGGATCATTGTGTGGTCATGAAATTTTCAGAAATTGGAACGTTTACGGAAATTTTACTCACATGCACCTTTGACTATACCATTTTGAATTCAATTACGAATCTTGTTATGTCACGGTACTATTATTCATACATATTTTTAGCTGAAATTTATCATTTTATTTTTCATAATTTAAAAGTTGTTGTGGGTATAAATTAAAATGTGTCATTTTTTCTCATTTAGTACATTATATATAATTAAAAATATTTTTTTGTTCTTTTTTATAAAATTAAATGCATAATTTTTTAATTATTTTTAAACTAAAATATCACTAATCAAAATAGATGAGAAGTTATAGTAAAAAGCATTTAGAAAAAATATAAATATTAATGATAATAATAATTTTGGGAAAACATAATTTCTTTTATAGATTTATCATTGTTATATAAATTAATATTTTTTAATTCTGATAAATTAAGTAATTTGGTTTTATAATAGAAATGGATTGAGTATAATAAGGAGATAAGTTTCACTTTTTCTTTTTATTATTGATAGTATGTGTGTATGTGCTATGAAAGTTTGTTTGCAAATATTAGTTATAAGTTATGATAATATGCAAGATGTGTAGATGTTTTGTTATGTTCATAAATATTTTAAAAGATAATATATGTTTTAATGTAATGCAATATATTTTATATACTATACTATGAATGCCACTTGAACATAGAGAGTGATATATTAAAACTTTAGATATGTTCCCATAATGAATAGGATTGTGTTGTGATAGATGAAGCAAAGAGAAACCTTATATAGTTATAAATTCATTGAAAGAATGAGAGAATATTTTGAAGGAGATATTTGTGAGAAAGTGGTTGAAGTTGATGATAGCATAGCACCTTCCCAATTTAGATAAAGTTGGTATGGTTACATACATTACATGCCCATCACACCACAATACTCATCCTATATATGAGATTGATGACATTCTCTATTTCCATATTTTCTTTGTTTAGAAATAACCTAACATTATTCCATCAAATCACTTTTTTCCTACCTACTACACCTACCATTATGTCACCTCTAACTCAATATCTCAAATTTCATTCCTTCTTACTTACACTCTCACCACTGCATGATTGGACATGCATCATTAATGTCATCTCATCATTTAATACATCTCATCTTTCACAACAATTTTTATAATACATTGTTTTATCCTATGTAATATCAGTTTAACCTAATTCAAGATTTATAAAATAAAGATTTCAAGTTAAGTTGGTGATTAATGATTAAGGTTTCAATGAAATAATTTAAGAGAATTTATGCATGTCTTTTAAATTTATTTTAGAATTTAGTTTTCATTAGTAGTGAAAAAAATTAAAAGTTTAAACTCTAATAAAGTAGCCTTTGTTGGTGACATTTTCATTGCATGCAAGGGCTCTTCGGGTTTATATATGTTAATACACAACTTTCATTGAATAACTTATTTATAAGACTCAGTAGAAGGATAGTGAAAATGATGACAGTCAACATGAAAATCTTAAAAAAAAATTATAAAAATTATAAATTATTTTTTCTCACAAGAATGGAAAACATCATGTTATTTAAGAATGCAACCTAGTTAACTGTCATAAAAATACAAAACATATATATATATATATATAATTCAAATAAAAAAAATCAACATTTGTATAATTGATTATGATTATGAATACTTATATTGTTTTTAGATTTCTATTTTTATTATAATAAACAAATAAAATAATAATAATACTATTAATATTAAATTCTTTATATTTATTAAATTTTTGTTGAGTTTAGATATTTGAAATTTAACTGCATCTTTTTTTTGCTCTTAACATGTTCCTTCTGTTTTTTTTTTTTTTTTTTTTTTTTTTTTTTATTAAAATTTTTTTTTTTTTTTTTTTTTTTTTTTTTTTTTTTTTTTTTTTTCTTTTTTT
>Ga0123342_1001224_pt1 | contig 43100 bp, 17 predicted proteins | sample Turbeawhitnodule_FD_89960 | JGI IMG/M metagenome (GOLD analysis project Ga0123342, IMG submission 89960) | Root nodule microbial communities of legume samples collected from Mexico - Turtle bean Mexico white nodule | ecosystem: Host-associated > Plants > Roots > Nodule | place: Mexico: Nepantla...
ACCCGACGACCGAGTGCCGAGTGCTGAAGGATAAGCAGGAGGACGAGAAGAATCCCAGTTCACCACCCAGCCACCTGCCCGTGCCGAAGGAAGGAGAAGAAGACTTCAATAGTTCTCTAGGTCTCATCTCCCTAGCAGGAACAGTTTATAACATTGTAACTCAATCATTAAACTCACCTATAAACTGATCAATATTTCAATGCGTCAATTTTCAACAATCAATAAAAGATATACCAGTATGGTATTGATGGAATAGTCAATAACAATATTAAATTATATTGAACATACAAACATTTAGACGTAACAATGAATAATTAAAAAAAAAAAACTTAATGAGGTGGTGCAATTTAGCTGGCAAAGAGTGCAATTTATGAAAAATTAATATGTATGGGCTACCGAGTTTGAAATATCCAGCTCAACTTGTATTTTTTTATTGGGTCGACAAACTAACACATATGGGCAGATTCTACCTACACTCAATCAAATTAGATTTTGATTAGGTGTACATGTAAAAGTACTGAAATATCCTTAATAAAAAAGAAATTTAGTTAATTGAATTCACCCAACAATTTCGTTCTCGCACCCAACAGCCTTTATTCTCGCACCCAACGCAGCATTCGCCAGTGCCACCTTGGTTTTGTTGGCATTTCTCCTCTACGGCAATAGAGGCTTGACTTGAAGGACCCTTTGAACGAAGACGAATCAGGAGTGCGAAGGTTGTCCATTGTTGTGCTGAGTAAGACATCATCTGTGAGGGAGTTCGACGACAACAATGAACGAAGGCACCGAAGAAGACAAGGTCAGTTTTAACATGCGTGTGCGTTGTGGATAGTTTTAGGCGGAAGTCATTTTTGACTTCTGGATATGCTTGTGCATAAGGTATTTATGTGCTGCGGATGGCTTCATCCAGAAGGGTTTGCTTATGAATAAGTTTTGGATACTAATGTCCACATCCCCAAATTCATAACACATACATCATCATTCTGGATACGTACATCCAAAATGCATAACCCTATTCCGGATAATGATATCCGTAAGCTACTTTTACATTATGGACATGGGTGTCCGGAAGCTTCAACTGCAAATGTTAAATACATATGGCTGAGACCGCATTTCCAACCCACCATCTGGCCCAACCTACCACCACATTCCCCATATGCAACAACAAAAAGAAAGCACACCCATATACATAGTAAACCTAACACAAGAGTAATACATTAGAATTAAATGGATCACTTTTAAAAATAAAAATAATTAGTTATTATATTAAGTAAATTAAATATTATTTTATAAATTAAAAAATTATTAATATTTAAAATAATTTTTATTATTAATAAATAGTTTATAATCTAATATTTAAATAATTATCAATTTTATAATCTAAAATAGTTGATAATTAAGTTAAAATATTGATAACTATTTAAATATCTAATTTATAAATTTTATTAATAATAAAAATTACTTTAAATATCAATAAGTTTTTTAAAATTTAAAATAATATTTAATTTAATTAATATAATAATTAATTGTTTTTATTTGTAAAAATAATTTTTATTTAACAATTATTTGAATGTTTCTCCACCACCACCTTCTTGCATCAGAAGACCACACCAACATTCTACACTTGTAGGTTGTGTCACCGTCATCCTTGAGTACCACCTGAATTTTCATTAAATAAAAAAAGTGCGAATAAAAATATATTTTAAAACTCTCTTTTCGGAATATATTTTGGATTTAGATTTTCATAACATTTTTGGAATATATTTTCAAATTCTGTTTTTTTTTTTTAAATTAAAGCGTTTTTTTTTCATTCAAAAGTTGTTTTTTTAAAATGAGTTTTTTTATTTTCAAACTCTATTTTGAAATTTTATTTCCAAAACATAATGATTTATTATGGATATGTTTTTTCAGAATATTTTTTTTAATTTTATATTTTCATTTTCAGAAGAGTTCTTTTAGAAATTACTTTTTATAAAGTTAATTTTTTTCGTTACTGAGTCCAATATTTTTATAAGGTGAGTTACGTCCAATAAGTTAAACAAATTCATTTTAATTACAATATGGAAAAGTAATTTTATAAACACAATATATTTTTACATATTTTATTAAGGATTAAATATGTTTTTCGTCTTTGTATTATAACATAAAATTATCTTTTGTTTTTTGTCTAAATTTTATATTATTCACATGTTTGTAGTAGAAAAATGATTGAAATAAGTTTTTTAATATATAATTGATTCAATTTTAGGTTTCGTTTCATTAACCTATTGAAAGTAGTTATAGTGGATATGAGTCTCCAATCAAAACAACAACGAATTTAAAAAAAAAACTAACAATCTTTTGAAAAAAGTTAACAATAATTTTCCATATTAGAATGACACATTCTAATTATTTCAATACTATAGGTACTTTGATTGTCTAAAGTGTGAATTCGAAACGAAAATCAATTTCATATTATAGTATAAGAACGAAAAATATATTTAATTATTTTATGAATTATGTTTTTTTATGATGTAATATTTTCTCAAAAAAGTTTTGAAAATCAAAATAATATTAATTTATTACCAATTTTGTTAAACAAATTTATTTTGATATATCTTTAAAAATTATAACATGTTATTATGATATTAGAAAAATCAGTAAAATATATTAAAAAAATAAGAAGTGATGATAAAATAGGATTAGAGAAACTTTGGATGGTAAAATGCATAGTGTAATAAATGATAAAATTAAATAAGTAAAACATTATATAGAAATCATCATCTCTAATATTTTTTAGTGTATATTATGTTGTGTAAAATATTCATAGATTAGTTGTTGGAGTATAAAAGCATCAAACACTCTAGTGCTTGAGAGAGAGCATTGAGATTCATTTTCAACTTATTTGTGTGGAACGTTGTCCAATGTTTGCTCAATGGCTTATGCAAATCACAAGTTCATAGAATATTCTCTTGTTGCTTCCATTATAATCAAAGCAAGCCTTATGCTTTAAAACACATGAATGCTGCATCATTTCTTTTAACCTTTCATTTTTGGACATATCCTCTTCAAGCAAAAAATATAATACTTCGTCTGTAACTTTTTCTAATCTCTATATGTTTTTCATCACCAGTATTTTATGCAGAAAATAGACCAAGTTATTCCATGTAATTCTTTGTGTAATAATTTTTATATAAATTAAGCATCATTTTAATTTTTTATTATTAGAATACCTACGTGAACTTAGTTAAAATCAAGAGAGTGAGTTATTAATTGAGTTTAAGTTCCATGTTTCAATTTTTTTTAATTTATATTTATTTAGATTGAAGATTACACATCAACTATATATAATTATATATAATGCCATCACATAATATATATAGGTAGAAGCAAAAATTTAATTTTATAAATCGATTTTATAAAAAAAGTAAATTAAATTTAAAACTTATTTTTTAATAATTTATTTATTTATAGCTTAATATACTAATATGTTGTATTATTAAGCTTTTCTTAATTTTGCCTCATTCTTTTTAAACTTTTTAATAAGGTTAATTTTATTTTATTTTAAATGAGTTAATGTGATTTTTTTTTCATGTTGATCTAATGAGTTAGTTGTGAATTAAAAAAGAATGGAGTGATAGTGACGAAAGAGGTGAAGATGTCAATATTACCATTATTTAAAAGCTTCATGTGTTTTATTTATTTATTGTAGTTGGCTACACTATTTTGCCTTTGCCTAAACTTCAATTTTATTTGTAATGAGGAATAAATGAGTTTATAATGACCTAAAAAACATTATTAATTTTTCATATTTTATTTAATTTAACATTATATAAGTATGATATAAATTAAATATGTTTAAATAATATTGAGGGAATCAAGATTAGAGTTACCCATATTTTTCCGTAAAGGGAATGCGTGTGCTGATAAGTTGGTTAATTTATTATTTATTTATAGAAAATCTTTTCATTGATATAATAGGCTACCATATAGTTTATTCTTATAATTCTTTATGAGTATTTATAGTATATCTATGTATAATTTTTTTTAACATATGAGTTTTAGTTTAATCCTCCTATATTTTTTGTATTTTTTTATATTTTTTTTAATAATATTTTTTTTATGTGATGACAAATAATTGTTGTTACTTGATTTGTAGACATAACTAAGATGTAAAATTACATAGTGATACCTAACATGAAAGTTTTTATTTAAAAATAATAATAAATTTATGATTAAAAATGTTAGGTCTCTATCTTCATATAAATTTATTATTTATATTAAGACTATTTTTAAAAATATGCAATCTTAACTTTATAATAATAATGTGTAGTGGATAATCATAATTGAGTTATGTAATGTTGAAGAACTGATATAATTTCCAAAAGGGTGTTAGAAACAACATTAGATCTGATGTGATATTTCATTTGTATGACATATACTTATGATAAATCGTGTACAAACGAAAATCATTTAAACGGATATAGCTAAACTATTGATAGTTAAATTTGGGGAAATGCTACCATACAATTATTAGAGAAAAAGACATATTACTTTTATATTAAATTGGTAGAATCAACAAAAATGAGAAATTTCCTTATGATATTTTGTATAGCTTTCAGTCACTTTCTACCGAAGATGAAATAAAATATTTTAGATGATGATAAAACTTCAATAGTGTGTGTTTAAAAAAAAATTAAATCTTAAAAATTGATAATTATTGAAAGTTAGTTACAACTTTTCAGGTTCTAAAATATTTTATTAGGTTTTATATATTTTTTTCATCATCATTAGTATACGTTTGAATAACATATTATAACTTAATAATTTTACTAGAGTGGATGATATATTTTGGGCATATATATATATATATATATATATATATATATATATATATATTATGTAAATAAATTATAACGTAAACTCCAACACTTCTTTTGCATTAAATTACTAATTTAGTCATTTAAAAAATACAGTTTTTTAACTAAACATTTAAAATATATTTAACAAAATGTACATTCTGATATTACTAACAGACATAAATATGATAGTACGGTCATTTTAATGTCCTTAGTCATCTAAGTATCTATTTAATACTTTTAATATTTTAAAATTACATTATAAATAATTTAAAAAATATTAAAAGAAAATTAAAATATTACTATTAAAATATATGCTAATTAAATTGTTTGGCGACTAATACACAATAAACAATATGTTTGTGTTTCTACTTACTAAGTAATTACGATTCTTTTATACACTTAGTGGATTTGGGTTATCATAGATTTTTGTATATATATATATATATATATATATATATATATATATTATTTTATTTTTTTATATAGTAGGATGTATATTTTTTATTGATAATTTTTTTCAAGTATTATGTATTGAGATTTTGGACAATATAAACGATTTATTTAGATAATTTATCTAAACGGTCTAATGAACGGTTTAATGAGATACTAAACTATGTACAAGTTAATGTTTATGTTTTGATAATAAAAAAATATTAGAATGCCCTTTTTTTTTATTGAAATATCTAAATAATGTCTATACAACTGTAATATTAATATTATAATACTTGTTAAGTGTATAACATAATTCACATATCATTAACATTATTATTAATAAATCTAATTGTAAAATGAGTAATTTAATTTAATTTTTAATTAACATACATTTAGATTACTAAGATCAATTACTAATATTAAACAATAATTTAAATCAACATTTTCAACTTTATAATTCACTATATAATAATTTTCAACAATATTTTAAATTTCGTACCAAAACTATTATTTAATATGATTTAAATTAAAAATCATCCAAACTTTACATCTCACTATATTATAATTTAAATAAACATCCTGAAACATTTATTTTAACCTTTTATAATTTAAATATTTGTATGTTAGCATAATTTTAAAATATTTATTAATTACCATTATTATTCATAATTATATTTTATAATATTTTTAATAATACTAAAGAGTTTAAATTATATATTAATAATTATTAATTATAAATTTAATGCTTTATATGTTTTATTAATTTTATATTAGCATAATTTTAAAATAATTAATTATTATTGTTATGCATAATACAATTTATATGTTTTCAAACAGTACTCAAATCAAATTAAATATTAATAATCATTCATGATAACCACTTCATTCTTATTAAAATATTTGTTAATATTTTAAAAACTTTATATATGATTTTTTAAATTAAATAAATATATTAAATACAATTTTTTATAATATGAAATTTTATTATTTCAATTTATTAAACATAAATCAGGAAAACTGAAAAAATGACACTTGTGTTAATAAATGATTTCTCAAAAATCTCATTTCTGTTTGTCAACACTAATTAATTAATTATAGTTGACTAAATAAAATTGGAGATTATTTCCTTGGGTATTTCTATTTTGTGGGTTTATTGAAATAACATGACCTCCTTTGTTGATTTTTATTATTGAAAAATGGATTAATATCCTTTATACTCCTGTCTCATATTTTTTTTTCCTATTTTATAGATAATAAGGATATTCTTATTTCTACACGTAATTCCAACATTCTTTCAGAAGGCTCTTAAAAGTTTCATCCCCTAATAATTTTACCATCAATTCAAAGGAATATCTTTTAAAGGATAATCATATGAAAAATCTAACTATATATATAGAAGAATTGAATTAAAAAAACCTAGTTGTAAAAGTTGTGAGAAAATTCATAATGATTTAATGTATGAAGTGTGAGAGTGACCCTTTTACCCCTTACACTGACAGAAGAAGAGTGAAGGGAAGAGAATGATGTTATTTAATAGTAGTATTTATGGTGATGCGTAACAAGACAATGATCCAGATCGAAACTTTGGAGTTTCCTATCTCCACACTAACCTACTCCGACACTTCCCACCACAATGAACTTCGGACCCATGTGGGACCCACGCAAACACGAGCGTGGACGTCGCGTGCACACCTTGGAGCGTATGACATAACCTCATTGGCGCCTCGGTTTCAAACGTATTTTGCTGTTCCCTGCTACTCCCTCCACCTCCTAACACCAAAAAAGAGGAGATAACAAAACAAAGAAGAAGCAGAATAAGGTGAAGCACAAGAGGAGAGAGAGTGAACGAAGGCTTATTTCAGAGTTTTCCCAGTTACACACACCACTTGGTAACGGCACTTTCACACCTCTCTTTGTGCTGTGTGTTGAGTGTGCTCTTCAACTCTTCCCTCCCATTAAAAAAAAAGTTTTTTTTTTTTTATCTGGGGTGTTGTTTGTGATGGCAGTAACAGTGTTATGACTCGAGTTTCTGTGGGGGGAGGGTGTTAGTACATTTTGGCTTTCTGGTTTTTTGGATTGTTTAGCTTTTGTTTTCTTTCTCCTCCCGTGATGTTTCTTCCCATTTTTCTCAAAAAGGACGAGCCATCGTTTTCTGCCTAGTGTTAGTGTGTGTTTGGAAGAAGGAAAATGGGGACTTGTGTGCACATGCTTCTTATGGAAAACCATGATACTACTCTCTGGTTTTCCGGTATTGGTTCAAGCTAAGAGTTTTGTGTTTTTTTATACTGTCTTCTGGTGGTTTGTTCTACGTTCAACAACCTTGGTAAGCTGTTCGCGCTTTCTCTTTGCAATGACTCAGTTTGATTTTAAAACGATTTTTGTTTTTTTCATTTCAGTTAGGATATTTTGTTTTTCTATTCTTTTCGGATCAGCTGTGATTTGGTCTTAAGTTGCACATAGATCTGGGTTTTGTCTCTCTTTTGTGTTGGGGGAGTGCGGAAAGTCTGTGTCTTTCCTCCATTTTTCATTCTGGGGTTTATCGTACCGCACAGATTGAAAAATGGGGAATAAAATCTGCTTCTATTTTCAGGAGACATGTGTTTAATTTTGACAAGTCTGGGCCGGTTTCCATGTTAGAAAACAGAATATTTTTTTGCTCTTGAAACATGAAAGAGCTGCGAAATTATAGCTGTCTGCTAGCCTACCCAATCATTGCTAGTTATTATTGTTCTGTTGAAGACATGATGGGTTTGGAAAAAAATGGGTTGCATTTTAGTTTTAGTGCATTTTATAGGATGCTTAAAGGGGTTAACATTGTGGTTTGTTGCTGGTCAATGGGGGCTCAAGTGTAACGTGGAACTGTGGAGTAAAAGAGAGGAAAGGTCTAAAACAAATTCGGAAAAGTTGGGAGATGGGCTTGTTAGTTATAATTTTCTAATTGTTTTGGTGCAATGTTTTATTTGTTTTAAATTTGTTTATATATTTGTTTTGTTTTGAAGTTGGTAGGTGGTAGTGGAGTTAGTTTACTTGGAGTTTCTTTGAAGGGATTATGTGCGGTTTGTTTGTTTGTTGGGTTTTTTGTTGAATGCTGATCCCAGGTGGTCATCTAATGTAAAGTGCGAAGTGCAAACCATAAACCATTGCCTCTTCTCTCAGTTATAAATCAAATTCCTTATTGTCTTTGTTTCTCTATCAGATTCCTATTACAGGAAGTGTGGGTCAGGGGCTTTGAAGGAGAGGTTCTTTAGTTTAACTTCAAGTCACACCTAATCTTAGATTATGCAGACACCAAAATCAAGGTAAGGTTGTCTTATTTTGACACTTTTGCAGCATTCAATTGTTTTTTATCTCTTTTTTCCGAATTCTGCGGTCTTGTTATTTCTGGGATAGAGGGATCTAAATGAGAGAACAGTACTACCTGTTATTTTTCAAATTTGAATACACTATTTAGAGCTTGTGCTTTCCAAAGAACAGTGATGAACTAAACTGGGGCATACACATTTAATTGGAGCTGTTTTAAGAACTCCAAATGAATTCACATTGCGGTAGGTCTGTTCTATAATAGCTAAATATAATAGGGATAACTAGTAATTAATAAGATTTTTTATATTATTTTGTGTCCTCTGCATATTATGGAAATTAAATACCCTTCTAAAAACACATAATACACTTCATGTTTAGGTTCAATTTTATTCTAAATGTTTGAAAGGGCACTGTTGGAAATAAACTTCTTGATCAACTTTCTGTGTTTTGTCATGATTGCTTTTCTATCTGCATTCTGCATGCGTTTTTATTGCCTTGTGACTGTCTGTGAGCAGAGCTGGTACTTCAGAAGTGCCTAGGAAATGTCCTGCATCTCCTCAGACTGCTCGCAAATTGAAGACACCAAGCTCTGACACTGACTCAGTCTCGTCATCACCAAAACCAGGGAGTAAGACACCAAAAAACAAAAGTCCAAAGGTCACAGAGCGAAAGTCACCAAGAAGTCCAATATCCGAGGTATTGTAAATTATTCCATGGCTAGAAGCCTAAAAAACTGAGTAAACTCATCCTCCCCTGTAGTTACCATTTTAGGTATTTTACAAAGGACAAAATTTAGATAAAGTTTCACAAGTACTTTTGATACCAATCTACAATCAGAATTGAAGTTTTTTCTTAGTGATTTATATTTATTTTTAATGCAATCTTTTATTATTGAGAGATTATCTAACTGAAATTCTAGTTTTGATTGAAAAATGGTGTTAGAAATACTTGAGGACTAAGTTTTGTCCATTTACAGAAGTCTAAAGTCCTTTGATAATAATCCCTTGTCCATATCTCTATCTGTATAAAATCCAAAAGACTGAAATTATTGGTAATGTTTTAAATTTTTGTTATTTGTTCTATGGCCTTGTCATTTATCTTCTGGCTCTAGAAGAAGAGACCAAGTAGGGTTCAAGAATTGGAGTCTCAACTTGCTCAACTTGAAGAAGATCTAAGGAAAACTAAGGACCAACTCAACTCCTCTGAGTCATGGAAGAAGAGGGCGCAGCAGGAGACTGAAGAAGCAAAGAAGCAGCTTCTAGCCATGTCAAAAGAGCTTGAGGAATCCCAGCAACAGCTTCTGGAACTATCTGCTTCTGAAGAGGAAAGGCTTCAAGAACTTCGCAAGATTTCTCAAGACCGAGATCGAGCATGGCAATCTGAACTAGAGGCTGTCCAGAAGCAGCACTCAATGGATTCAACTGCTCTGGTGTCTGCCATGAATGAAATCCAGAAACTGAAAATTCAACTTGAAAGAGTGCGTGAATCTGAGGCTGTTCATATTAGCAATGCTGAGTCAGATAATGCTGAGATTGAGGATTTGAGGATGGAGCTTGATGAAGCACTGGCTTTAGTGGAAAAGCTGAAAAATGAGTTAAATGATTGCAAGGAATCTGAATCCCAGGCTTTGGAAGTAGTTGGGAAAACTCAAATGCAATTGGAAGCAGCAAACAAAACTGTGGAAACAGTCCAGTTAGAAGGTGTTAAAGCATTAGAAGCATATAAATCCTTAGCTTTAGAGTTGGATGAATCAAGAGCGCAAGTGAAATCATTGGAGGCACTTGTCAGCAAACTTCAGAGTGATTTGGTTGCTCATGCTAATGAAAATATGTCTGGTCCAGTCAATGAAGTAGAACATGAACATGAACTTGCACCAAAAAATGTAGAAAATGAGGATATAAGCCAGCTCAAATCTGAACTTCTTTCTGCCAAATCTGAAACAGCACAGTTAAAATCTGCCCTAGATGTTTCTGAGGTAAGGTACCAAGAAGAGTATATTCGGAGCACCTTGCAGATTAGAAGTGCTTTTGAACAACTGGAGCATGTAAAATCAGAATCATCTCAGAGACAGGTTGCATTGAATGAAGAATTGAAGAAAGCTAAAGCTGATATTGAAGAGTTAAGGGAAAGGCTGATGGACAAGGAATCTCAGTTGCAGGGTTTGTCTGAGAATAATAAGATGCTCATGTCAAGGATTAAGGAAAGCCAGCCTAGTGAAGCAGAGTCTGAACATGCAGTGGAGCTCAAAAAATTGGATGCTGATGTGACTAAGTTGAAGGAAAGATTATTGGAGAGAGAGACTGAACTGCAAAATGTTACTGAGGAAAACAATGCATTGAAAATGGAAATAAAGAGGGTGGAATTGGAGAAGAATAAAATCCCTGAAGAGGCTGTTGCTTCTGCTGAAGCGGCAAGGGCTGCAGAGCGTGAGGCTTTGATGAAACTTGGCTACATAACCGAAGAAGCTGATAAGAGTAACAAAAGAGTAACACAGGTAACTGAGCAGTTAGACGCCACACAGGCTGCAAATTCCGAGTTAGAGGCTGAATTAAGGAGGTTGAAAGTGCAGTCAGACCAGTGGAGAAAAGCGGCTGAAGCAGCTGCTGCTATGATTTCTGCTGGGAACAATGGAAAGTTTGTGGAGAGAACCGGTTCACTTGACAGTAACTACAATTCTATTGGTGCCAAGATGAGTTCTCCTTTTTCAGAAGACACAGATGATGATTCACCCAAGAAGAAAAATACCAACATGCTGAAGAAAATTGGAGTGTTGTGGAAGAAGAATCATTAATATATATATGCTGGTATGTTACAACTTTTTTTGTTTTAAGCTCATGCCAAACTGGTTAGCTTGTTGATCAAATGGTTTAACTTCTATTTCTTTATTGTGTTTGTTTACTTTTGGTTAATGTCAGGTATCAGGTGGTGTGTTCACCATTAAGCAATCCTGGGTGGGCATTTTCCTTAAGAAGATCGTGTAACACTATTTTGAGATTAAGAAGTTGGAGTAATATTTTGTTGAAGTTGCTATTAAAATGCTGAGATTTAGTGGTTCCAGTTACTTGCTGCTTGCTACGGCTTTGTAATTGTGCAGTGAGTGTTTATAATAGACCAGGTCTTACATGTACTTGTTCTTTCTACCAATTTTCATGTTATCACATTCCTAGATCCTAGCAAGTATTAGTGTAACAAACACAACTAGAGGGTGAAAGTTGTTTCAATCTTGTTATCTCATACTATTGTCATTTCAATATTGTTGATTCATTCATATATGCCCTTTTGTTATTATGGGGATAATTGTTTCTATCAATTATCTCAAGTTTTACATAATAACAAATAAAAACATTATAAAAGAAAAGTCTAAAATCATACCTTTGTTATTTTGGATGTATAAAAATATATTTAAGTTAAATGAATTAATCTGACAAGGAGAAAGAAAATAGCTGAAAAATTAAGCTCCAACAGAAAACAGGAAAACTTCATATATGGCTGATTCTCTTTGTCACATTTCTTCAAATTGTTTTGTTTGTGAGGGAAGGTAAGACACAAAGGAAATTTATAGAATCAAGAATAACATATAATTACTACAAATAAGTATTCAATCTTGATTTTGAAAGTATAAATTTAATATTAATTATTAAATGTATATTAAATTTATTTGAAAGTATAATGTATTTAATAAAGCAAATACTTAATATTTATAGAAAGTCAACAGAAGTCTATGATATATCTACACCAGTTAAAAATGAAATTGAAAACTGTTTTTTTACTTACTTTAAAATTATTTATATACATATTTTATTATAATATTACTATTTATTTTGATAAAAATCAGAAAATGTTCTTATTATATAATTATAACATTGTAAAATTAATGAAAATTATTTTTATGGTTATTTTTCTATTTTAATATAAAAATTTTATATTTTTAATTAATTTTATTGTAATAATTAATTATTTGATTATATTTTTATTTTTTATTATTATAAAAAAAATAAACACAGATGCATATATTGATCATATGTCTCTGCTAGTTAATTATAATATTATACTAATTAATTATAATATTTATTAAACATAACAAATATGATATGGCATAATACGTATCTAAAAGTTAATTATAATATTTATTAAATATAATCCATAACCCATTTAATATTTCATATTAAAAAATTTATTATCTAAAAATATACATTTTTGATATATACATATATATTAAAATATATTATGAAATAAAAAAATTACAACTCTACACACATAAATATTAAATTATCCATAAAAAATAATATTTGCATTGTTTTGTTTATAAAAATACTAATTGAGTATTTATTCTAATGATACATTATTATTATTTTTAATATTTTTAATGATTAACTAATAAGTTTAATTAAACATAGTTTAAATATAATTTTAATTCTTAAAATTTTATTCAATTTAATTTTTTTTCTTGATAATAAAATTTAACCTTTCCTAAACAGTTTTTTTTTTCTTTTAAGTATTATTCAAAACACTTTGTTTCATTGTTCAAAATATGATTTAAATTCCTTTTGAAATTAAAAAAAGTAAAATAGTTATTAGACATGGAGAGATTAAAAAAAAATGACAAAACAAAAAAGTCAATAATTTATTACATATAAAATGTAAGGTCCCGAGTAGATGTGATTTAACTGAAATCAAGTATGCATATTTTATTCAAATTTTATTTCATAAAAACTAAATTTTCTCTTTAAAATTTTGGAGAATTTATTATTTTTTTAGATCAAAGTTAACCTTAGAGATTCTGATGAAGAGAGTAAAATATTTTTATTCGGTTAGAAATTATTTTTAATAAAAGATAAAATAATTTTATTTAAAAATGAGACCAAAACAGTAATAAAAACTGAATTCCTTTGCATATAAATATAAATGAAAAGTAATATCGAAATGATTATAAAATTTGTTATATATATATATATATATATTACTTACCTTTAAAGGATTAAATAGTATAATAATGCTTTTTTTATACGGTGGATAAAATTAAGATGAAGATTATCATTTTAAAGTTTCTTTAGTATGTTGCTCTAATTATACTATATAGATGTGAAGTTTTGGTGTCAATTACAGGTAGATTAAATTTACCTTTCTTATATTCTTTTTAATTCTACAAAGGATCAATAAAATACAATCATATTTTTATATTTTTACAAAAATATATTAATCAATTTATTAATAAACTAGCTTTCATCGATAAAAAAAAGCGTAAATAAATAAGAATTACACTTTTGTAAATTCCCACTGGTGAGACATACTGGACTTCCATTTTTTTAGTGCTCGCAAACTAAACCCATTAATTTAAGCTGCAGTATAAATTCAAATTTCAATTTTACTTAACTATTTTTTTTTATTATGTATTTTGAATTATATAATCAAGAATAAATATTTTATATTTTAGAATGTATAATAGGTATTTTGGAGCGTACATTTTAGAATATATACTTTTATCAAAATATATTTTTTATTTGTATTTGAAATTGTGTATTTGGATTATAAATTTTTGTATTTCAAATTGTAATTTCTAAAATATAAAATAAAAAAAGTATTCTAAAAATGTATTATTGTCCAAAAGTATATTACTTTAATAAAAGGATACATTTCAAATATTAAAATTCTTACTAAGAATGTGTAATCAAAAAATGAATTAATACAGTATGAATTATAAATTATGAAAGATATTTTTCAGATTCAAAAATAGATACCAGTGTGTAATCCGTTATACATTTTTCAGGAATATTTGTGTCTTTTCACTCCCTCATAGGGGGTGCAGGTTTAAAATATAGGGTGGAGAATAAGCACTTCTTTTTTTAGTGGCCTTAAACCTAATGGGCTTGTAAATTATTGTTACACAGGACCAATGGATCGGAACAAACCCAATAGTGAACTTCATTTTGTCCACTATATAATCCCACAACTTCAGTTTTCGATTAGGGTTTTTTTGCTGTGGTTGCTTCTCATCCTCCATAACCTCCGAAGCTGTGCACCGAAGAACGAAGCCATGGGGTAACCTAATATTCCTCCATCACTCTCTCAATATGATTTATGTTTTTATTTTCTGTTTTGTTTGCTTACAACCTGAAATTGAACACACACAATGTACTCGAGTTGTGAATTCTTATATGCTTCCACTGAATCCGTTTCAAACCTAATCTTCCTATGGCTGCTTCCCGTGCAAAAGGTTTATATGTGTGTATATATATTAATGTGGTTTTGTATATTTATAAGTCTAGGGTTTAATTGATTTCCCCGCTTTCAGCAATGTAATTTGGTTCTTCACGGGGTTTTGTATAGTTTTATTTGGTCGACCTTGTGGTCACTGTGTGTTTAATATTTGTAATTGTTACTTTAATTTAAAGTATTAGTGTATTCACAATTTATGTTCTTGGTAGTGCGATTAGTGAGCTTAGTTCCGATTTTTTGGAGGATGGGGGTTTGAATATTTGTCACAATTTAAATAAATGCGGCCAATAATTAACATATATTTTTAAGTTACATGTGCTTTTAGAAATTGTAGAGTTTGTTCAGAAATTGGTTGTTCAACAAAGACCATATAATGTTTTTCGATAGATTTTGTTCAGAAATTGGTTTTTCAACGAAGGCCATAGAATCTATTGACTTAGAAGGTTTTGTTCCTGGCTTACAGGAAGACACGTGGAATGGGAGCTGCTCGCAAGCTCAAGTCCCATCGCAGGAGGCAAAGGTGGGCTGATAAGTCATACAAGAAATCCCATCTTGGGAATGAATGGAAGAAACCCTTTGCTGGTTCTTCCCACGCAAAGGGAATTGTTCTCGAAAAGATGTAAGATTCAATTAACTTGATTTGCATATCTTGGTTTAATAAAGAGCATATTATATTGATATGAAAATGTTTTTTGTTATATGCAGAGGTATTGAGGCTAAACAGCCCAACTCCGCTATTCGAAAGTGTGCCCGGGTTCAACTCATCAAAAATGGGAAGAAGATTGCTGCTTTTGTCCCAAATGATGGATGCTTGAACTACATTGAAGAGAATGTAAGTGCTTGTCATCATTACTTGCTGTTTTTGTTATTTTTTCACCGTACATGAATTATTGATTCTATTTGATAATTTGTTGTTTATCCATTTGTAACTCGGATTGTGGCACGTGGTTGTAGGACGAAGTTTTGATTGCTGGATTTGGACGAAAGGGCCATGCTGTGGGTGATATTCCTGGTGTCAGGTTTAAGGTTGTGAAGGTCTCTGGTGTCTCTCTTTTGGCTCTTTTCAAGGAGAAGAAGGAGAAGCCAAGGTCTTAAATTTTTGGATTCTCTTCCTTATTCCGTTTTGCCATTGCTTTGGTGTATTCCATGGACTTCCTATCAACTATCGCAGTTCACTTTCTCTCCATATTTCTACATTAAATCGAACGCCATTGGGAGAGCTGCGATTTCATTTAAAAACTGGCTGTTATCATATTTTTTGGATATAAGTTTTGGGATTTTTGAGATCTTTTTATTGAGTAGTCTTGATACTTTTTCATTTGTTGAAAAAAATCCGTAGGAATGTCAGTTTCTGTTATTTTTAAGAAGTTTTAATCTTTATAACCGTTAACCCCTACTAGTTTGAAATGAATATTTATGTTCGAAAGACACGCCGAGAAGCTAGTGAATAAATTAAATTGATTTTGAATTTTTATCTCATCTCGGTATTCATTTCACATTAATTGAATTAGAAGAATTTTTTACTAGACTTTCAGCACGAATTAAAAGGTGGGTTATGGGTTTTTAGTGGGTTGGGGTTTCCAGGAGGTTTTTTAGGACTATATTACGGTTCTTCAATTTAATGCATTAAATTATGTATTTTTTTGGTTTAAAATTCAAGTATAAATAAAAACGTTGCAAGTAGTGGTGGATTTTAGTATTAGAATAGAATTTGTATAATTTTAAGAATGTTGTTGTAAAAAATTTATTATAGTTAAAAGTAATAATTTGTGAAAAGATTTTTATATTGTATATAATTTTTTATTAGTAACAGTAATAAAGGTAGTAGTAGTAGTGGAAAGTTGGAGGTTATTGTAATGAAGGTAAAAATAACTGTTATTCAATTTTATTGTGTTGTAACAACTAACAGGATAATAAAGGTATCTATTATTATTGTAAACATATAGAAAAATGTGTTCCGAAACATATTGTATCTTCTCCACTAAACATATCTTTATATGGTTTGATAATATGAAATATTCATATTGCTTTTTAAAAAGAATATATGTATTTACTAGACTATTAGCTATTATAAGACGTGTGGATCCACATTTTTCTTTTATTAAACGTTTGATTGAAATTTAACATTCATATAATATGTATTTTAATTTTAATATTAAATTAAAAAATAGTTATATTTTTTAAATAATTATATAAAATGATAAAATATTTTATTAGATATATTAAATAAAAATAAAATAAAAATAAATTTGTATACATAAAAAAAATGATTATAGTGAAAAATCCGTTTATATATAGATATAATTACTGTTAGATGAATATTCTTATACTATATGAGCATAATCATTCAAACCTGTTAATTCACTTATCCAATGGACATTTTTTAAATAAGATTAAAATCTTGTGATATTATGAATTAAAATTAATAATTTTACTAAATATAAATATAACCACCATATAAGAGTAGTTTTTCCGCATTCATTTCTTTACTCTTTGTGATCAAGAGATTACAAGCATGGAATGGAGTCGATCTTAGATTAAAACAGCAGACATTGATTAAGGATTTTACCAAGTACACATTCTTAAACCTCTTTCCTTGTAATACTTACACTTTAAGTATTGAAATTAATTTTAGAGAATTAATTAGTTAATTTTAAAAATCTAAAATACTAATAAAAATAAACAATAATTTCCTTAAAATAAACTGAAATGCTTTCGAGGGCCTGGAAAAAATGTGGCAATCGTCGGCAATGTTTTCAGAACTATAGCACTCTGATTCAAATATGAAAATTGAGAATGAATCTTCTCGAATACCAGACAAGACAAGTTCATTTTCAAGAGTTGTATCTGGTTCTCCACTGATTTCTTTCCCAGAAGTCATAAACAAGCCATGGAACTTATATCAGTTCCAAGCATAAGCAAAATACTAATTAATTTGTAAATTATCCTATTGTCAAATATTTCTAAATGTCAATCTAAGTATTACCTTGGTTCAACTCATCAAAATGTACTAGGTAAACCCATCAAAATATACTAGGTAAATATCGACATTCACATAAAAACACAACCATGATTGATGTCCTAACTAAGGATGGAATGGTAAATCCCAAGGCATCAGACTGCTGCGCCATCCACAGAACTTGTTACTTTTTTTTTTCTGCCTCGCTTTCCTATACTTTTTTGTGGCTTCCGAGGTAAAATCTTGAGTCGGTAACTAACAAGTGAAGGTCCAAATATGCTATATTTTCCAGCACTACTAAAAGCAGCTTCTGCATCCGAACGTTTTAGGAAAACCACTCTGGCACGGTTAGTTTTCTCTAGCAGCTCAGTCTTCGATAGAATAAGTGGCCCAAAGCGGCCAAAAATATTGTTGAGATCTGTTGTTGAAGGAACAGAATCCAAGCTGGAAAATTTCAGAGTCAGAGCAGTGGGGGAGAAGCCCTCTGTAGAACTCTCGTCCAAATGTGCTGCAGGTTGAGAAGATTCTGATCCAGGAATTCTATCAGTATCGTGCTGGTTAAAACCCAAATCTGTGGTAATTTCAGCAGATGGTGGCAAATTCAAAGAGATAGGATCAGCCTCAGTTAGAGTCTCAGGCAGAAAAATAGCTCTCTCATTCTGGTATTTTGTCAATGATTGCTTTTCAGGAATGCTTTCAATTATTCTATCAGTCCAATAAGAATCAATGCAAGGCTCAGATGTCACAGAAGGCAATGTTGCTCCAGTATCATCATCATGCATTTGTTCCAAAAACATTTTTTGTTCCATGGAAGCAGAATATTCAAGGCTGATGGAATTTCTAAATTCTGCAAAAAAATGTACTAAGTCACTGGAGAAACTTTCTCCAGTTGGTTTCTTGGCAGCCAAGCAAAGTTGAGACCTCATCTCACTTATAGATGCATGCTGTAATTGGTTGACCTTTCTATTTTGGGAATTAAGGAAATAATCTTCTGAAGTAGTGTAAGCCGTCTTCCTTTTCCTTCCACGACGCCGTGGAACTGACTTAGTCTGTTCTGATGTGTGTTCACCATTTGAAATATATAAGCTCCCCTCAGACATTAAATCGGACATAAGTTTATGTTTCTTACCACGGCGCTTGCTATCCCCAGAGATGTCCTTGTACTCCTGTGGCCAATGGCTAACATTGGTTTGATAATGGCATTGCTCTTTCCCACTGTTGAGTAGGGTTTCCATATCATTATCGAATAACCCTCCAAGTATTGTGAACTCAGGAAGTTGAGAATAACCCTTTGAGCGATAAAAGGCCAACAATTGGGCACGTGCAACTACAAAATCCAGTCTATCAGATACAACTAGTGGAGACTGGGCTAATAATTTAACATAATTGACAAGTTTTATGGGTTCTAAAGACATTGAATTTATAATTCTGTCCCCTCCTTTTCTTCTGCTCAATTGATTATTGATTCCAGCATTACTAATTACTTGAGTTTTAAGCTTGAAAAACACATCATCAGGTATGCAAGGGCAGCACAAGCCAAACTCAACCCGTCTTGAGACCTCATCTAAAGCACAATTAACAGCATGGTGGAAATTTTCCAAATTGATCTGCTTCTCCATTTGTGAAAAATGTGCCTGAAATGGTTTAACCATTGACACATCATTCCAAGCAAATGTTTGATCCCCAAAATATGCTACCAGGTAACAGTCTTTCTTGAGATGCCTCTTTGCCTTCTCCGACGCAGCCGAGGCATCAAAGATCTGACCTGGCCACCAAGGATGGCCAGTGACCTTTCCCCACACTAGATCTGATAGGCACAAATTCAATTCTGAAAACACTGATCCCTGGTCCATGCCAACATCCGGCATGTTTTTGTACGTATTAAGATCTACAACAAGATTAACACCAAGACACTCGTTTTGATTATTCATAAACACCTGTTCTTCAACAAAATCAACAACCATGGTTTGATTCTGCATAACATCTACTTGTGCATCTACATCAAAGGCTGGCTGTTTCAACTCACATGCAGGTTCTAGCTCAAGGCAATTCCTTAACAAATTTTTCACATGCAAAGATTCTTTGGCATTGACATTCACAACTTCCATACATGGATTGCCGTCCTGTAATTGATAGGTTGCAACTTCTGCAGTGCACAAATCTTTGAGACCATCTTTAGCAACCAAACTATCAGCAGCAATCCTCAAACTATCATCCTCCACAACTGCGCTTAAATTTACCAATGCAGCATTCTCTACCTCATCAGACATATCATTATCACATCCTTGAACAATGTCATCCACAACCAATGCAGCATTCTCTACCTCTTCAGCCATATCATTATCACATCCTTGAACCGCGTCATCCATCACAACCTCAAGTAAACTATTTTCAGTAAGATCCATAGCATTCTCACACTCCTCAGCTGCATCATTAACTAATCTTCCAGTCACATTATTCACTGCTGTCTTGTTGCTTAACAAACCTTTTTCAGTAATATCCATAGCATCCTCAAACTCCTCAACGACATCATTATTACCTCCTTGAGCCACAAGCAAAACATTTTCAGTAATAACCATAGCCTCCTCACACACCTTATTCACATCATTATCACCTCCTTGAGCCATGTTTTTTGGTGCAGCCTCAGTGCCCAGCCAACCATTTTCAGTAACATCCATAGCATCTTCACATTCTGACTCACTCAGAAAACCATGATCACATTCAATAATCAAACCTCCAACAGGTTCTGAACTTCCGTAAGAAAACAAAACTTCATCTGAACATTTAATCCCACTTTTCTCATCATCATTCTTCTCCATCCCACAAGACACCCCTTTTTCTTTCTCATCACACCCTCTGTCAACACCCTCCACTCCTTGCAAACCAACTCCTACACCCACCAATTTATGTTCTTCACCAAGACCCTCTTTTCCATTGTCATTAATCATAACATCACACTCATGGTGGTGCATACTACAAAGCACTGCTACAGAACCATCAACTCCTCTATCATCTCCAAAGTAAAAATCCTTCTGATCACGATCCACAACATCATCACCGCTAACAGGATCATCACTTAGGGTTTTAAAACAAAAGACACGGGCACTAACCTCTTTGGACTCTGATGACTTCACCCCCACAACATCATTTCCCCGATCATACAAACAAGCCTCAGAGTTTAAATCAATTTGACCGGTATCATCGGCCATTATTATAACCTAAAACATAAAAAACACATGCATTAACACTTGCACTGTAAATTCAGAACAACATGAATTAAACAATAAACGAAAGAGTTCAAACCTTTTATTGTTTTTTTATTTTTATTTTTTCTGCAGAAAGTTGTTGTTTGTTGTGAGAATAGAGAGTGTGGAGAATGTAAAGGGAGGGTCCTTGAATTGAGAGTGAAAAATGTGAATGATTTGAAGAGAAAGGGAGAGAGAAAATGTTAGAGTATTGAGAAATTTTTTTGTATAGTACAACTCAAAAATGCAGTTCTTGACCTCACCGGTTCATCTCTTCTTGTTACTAATTATAGACAAAAATTATTCTGATATTATATTTAAAACTTGATCTTATTGTTACTAATTAATAATTATGAAAATTAAAATAACAAAAAAATTATTCTAATATTATTTTTTAAAGTTTCTATAAAATATAATGATTTTTTTTTATTTCTCTTTTCCTTATTTTTATATAAACTTACAAAAGAAAATACAAATTTGTTTTATGTTTCTGTGTTTATGTTTGGGACGTAACTTTACAAGTGTTTACATTTTATAATTGAAGTAATTATTTTTTAATTATATTTTTAATTTTAAGTAAAAATAGAAATAGAAAATAAATTATTTCAATCAATATTTTACAGGATAAGAATTTTTAAAGAATAAAAATTTAATTAATATAAATTGAAAATCCAATCCAAAAATAAATATAATTTATTAATAATTACTGTAAAAATTATTTTTAAAAAAACTAAACAGAAGAGTAAGCGTTACATCTATATCTGTGTAACTTTAAATCTCGGTAATACTGAACTTTTGATGGAACGTTTTAGCCATTTTGACTTTATTCTCTCACCTATTAAAAAAACTACACATTATTAATAAATATTTATTTATTGTTAATTATTTAAAAGTATTATTTTTTTCATGATATTTTTGTTTAAACAGTGTGAGAATAAGTATCTTTGAACAATTCCAAATATTTTTTATACATATATTCCTTTTTATCCTATTTTTTATTTAGTAATTCTCATTAATATCTTTAATATAGATGTAATCAAAATCTTGAAAAAAATCAATAAGCTTAAAGTTATAGTGTAACATTAAATATATCCTATACACAAAATCATCAGTTATGTCAACAGTGACTGACAGAAAATGTATTAACATAACACTCTTTTAGTAATGAAGTTCCAAACATTTAAAAGTTGTACATATTAATATTATATATTTTTATTTTTTTATAAAATTATATTTTATTATGAACACTTTATTTTTCAATAAAAAATGTGATGACCAGTAAAGTTTTATACTTGATTAAATGTTAACAATAACACATCCTTATAAACTTATAACACTAATTAAAGAATTAAAAGTAAATATTTTTTCAATAATTTCTTAACTGATAAGTTGAGTGACATCAACATTTTTGTCAATACATCAATATATAGTTTCTCATATTTGATAATTTAGTAGAGAATAATTTGAGAAGAAGCAGAGAATAATTTTTTAGTAGGTGTGAAAAGACCATATAAATAAACTTAATATAAATCTTTAGGTAAATTAATTAGCAATATTCTTATTCTTAATAAATGTTTTCCCTTCTTAACATTTATTTAAAATCTGATTTTTTTTTATAAAAAATTAATATTGATTATTTTGTATGATAAAAAAACTCTTTAATTATGACTTGGAAGCATTGATTTAAACACCAACACTAAACATATGATGAAATCTAAATTTTTTTGTAATTTTCAAGTAATAATAAAATATATTTAAGAGAGTGAATTAACCAAAATATTAGACATAAGAATAGCATGTTTGAATAGAGGACATGTTTTCAGCAGTTGTAATGTTCTTAGACATGAGAATGTGTATGAAACCTTGATGAGAAGATAGTCTCAACATGACTTTCTTGTGTGCCATTTTCTAAATTACTATGTAGTTATTCTTTATTTAAATATAAAGTGCATACAGTTACATACGAATTACAGGAATATAATGAAGAAGGTCCTTATTTTGTGAACTTGAGTTGAGTCTATAACTTAGTCAATTTTGCAAGTATGGGTCAATGTTATCATGTCTTGGAACTTGTCAAGATTCAAGAAATGGCAATAAGAAATATGTAGAATTACAAGAAAGTGATGTCTCTACAAATGAAGTTGCTGCAGAGATGATGATTCCCCAGAATTCTCATTGACTCACTGGTTCAGCAGGTTGTCTCAACCTGACATTGCGGATTCAGGTTGGAACATAATCCTTTTTTTTTTTAATTCTATCATGAATTATGAATTGAGTGAATAGTGGAATTCTGATTGTTATTTGCGATTCAATCAGATTTAAAAAAATAAAAATAAAAAATATGATTTTTTTTTCTTCTAAAATTCCAAAAAATTTAATAAAAAAAAGGAAATCAACCATTTACAATCAAGTTGTCTATAAATAAAAGTAAAAAACTGATAGAAAAGAGAAGAAGAAAAAGGAGAAACACAAAATTTACCGGCAGCATAAGCTAAGAGCAGTGAAAGAAGAAAAACAAAATAAAGAACACGGAAAAAGTTCCGGGAACCAACTTTTTTTTATTTTATTTTATTATATATATATTTTTTAAAAACTGTATTTTAAAATCAAAACTGTTTATGTTATTTTTATTTTATTATAAATAATTATTCAAGTTTCTCTTTCTTTTATTTTTTATACAAAATTATTTTAGTATTTTTTTATTTTATAGATTGAAAATTTATTCATATTATTTATTTTTATTTAAAAATATATCATATTTTATTTATTATATATCTTATAATAAGATTCGATTCACGGTTAAAAATTAAAAAACTATTCATCATTCTAATCTCAATTCTATAATCATGTTTATAAATAGTTTAATTGAAAACAAAAAAACAATAGACAAAAACATTTTCTAAATTACTCAGTAACCAAAGAAAAAAAAACACGGATATAGGCAGAAACATTTGTATATTATTCACTTAAGAACAAATTAAAACACACAGAAATAGATAAAAATATTTTTAAATCACTCATTCACCAAGAACAATATAAATTAACAACAATAACACTGTTACGAACATTTTTCATACCTGTTTGATTCCATGGAAAAAAAGTGAGATAATATCTATTATTTGAATTTAGAAATTTGTGGGGAGAGAAAGAGATAATATAGGTGAATAGTATCTTTTCTCTGCAAAATGAAAAAATGTAAAAAAAAAAAAAATTATAATTTTTTTTAATATTAATAAATACTATTTTTTATTTATATAAGATGTGATTTATTTTTTAATTTTATAGTTTATGTTTAATATTTTAAAAAATTATTTGATGTTCGCTTTTTATTTATTTAATTTATTGTTGTGTTTATATTAATATATTTTTTGAATAACTATTATGTTTATGATTATAATTTATTTGATTTGTTATGAATTTTTTTTTATTAATTATATTATACTATAGTTTTGTTGTTGTATTTTTTTCATTATTACATGGTTTTTAATATTAAAAAATAATATTTTATTTATTTATTTAAGATCATATTTATTTTTTAATTTTATAATACATGTTTAATATTTTAATAAATTACTTGAAATTATATTTTTATTTAATTTATTTAATACATATTTTTTTCTAATTATAATTTTTAAATTATAGCTATTTATATTTAATACATATTTATTTTTTTAATTATAATTTTTAAATTTATAAAATGTGAAAGTTGTTTATTTTTAAAAAAATAATTAATTCTATTATTAAATTTTGTTAATAAGCAAGAGTAAATTTATACAATAACATTTTACACCTTTAAATTTTTTTTAAAATTCTCTCAACCTTCACTTTGCCAGACTTTATAACCTTGCTTTCTTTATACTCCCTTTGCCAGACTTCATGACCTTAGTTTTTGTTGCTAGACTAGACCACTCTGACTAGAAATAGAAGACATACTCAAAATATAATTTTGCATTTGAAGATATTCTATACACTTTTGAATAAAGTATTAACAAACAATCTTGACATTGATAAATATTAATAATTTTTTTGATAAATAATAACAAACAATCTTAATAAATATCTATATTTAAACATAATATATATTTATCTAAATCAATAGCTTTATAAAATTTTAAAATCAAAATTTAAATTAAAGAATGAATGAAGAGTGAGGTGCTAATACAATCATCTAAACTCTTCTTCGGAAAATCTGTGTTTTAATGACAAAATTTACCACTCTAGATTACAAATAGCCATTTTCTTAAGTTACATTGATTTCTACACTGTAGATTTCTGCAAGTTTTGACATGTATGAAAGAGAAGCAACTAAGCCGAATCAGAGGTGATGCCATACCCTTCCATAGGTTCTAACCGCCACTCACTTCCATCATAATAGGAATTAGGCAAACCTAGCCAAAACTTAAAAGCCTCTGCAGCTCTTTTCCTCTCAGTTCTTCTGTCTTGTCTAGTCCTTGAAGCATGCTTACTAGTAAACATTCTTGAATGCATTTCCACGTAGATTCTAGTAAACTTGGTCTTGTTGGGAGCTATCCCATTCTCCTCCATACAAGCTACGATTTCCAAAGTCTTCCTAAAGAAAGCAGCCCTCACACAGATATCAGCTAGAGTATCCAAAAGCCCTCCATCTGGCTTCAATGGAGGAACAGAAGAATCAGACTTCTCCCCTTTCTTTCTCATCTCAAACCTCTCCTTCACTTCATTCCAAAGCAGAAGGGCCTCTCCGGGTTTCCTTGCAAGTGCAATTCCATTGGCTAAACTGCCATAAGTGCTCGCATCAGGGTGAAGTCCACTATCCTTCATCTTCTGAACCACTTTCTTTGCCTCCTCCACCAACCCCAACTTGCAATACCCTTCCACCAACATGTTCCACGCAATCAAATCCACCTTCACCCGAGGGTCATTGTCCATCTCATTAAACACCTTGTGAGCAAGCTTCGGTTGACCCGAGTACGCAAAAGCCTTCATCAAAGTAGTGTAACTAATCTTGGTGGGAGCTATTCCTCTTGCCCTCATCTCATTGAAGAAGGAAAGAGCCCCAGCACTGTCATCCACCAGTATACACCCATCAATGAGAATATTATAGGACACCACATCAGACTGAATCCCTGCATCATCAACCATCTCCTTAAGCAATTCCTTTGCCTTATTTATCTGCAGCTGTTTGCAGTATCCCTTGAGGAGAATATTGTAAGTTATCAAGTTCGCCGGCACACCAATCCTTGTCATCTCAGCAAGAACCTCCCGAGCACGGTCCATGGAACCTACCTTCACAAGAGCTGAAACCACAGTGGTGTAGGAAACATGGTCAGGGTGACTACCCTTATCATCCTGATGCCGCATAGCCTCAAGCATCCTCACCGTATCATTCACACGCCCTGCATTCATATAACCCTTCATTAGAGTGGTGTAAGTCCTAGTGTTTGGAGCATACCCTTTAGGCAACAAGGGTGGCTCAGCTTCATTGCCACTCTGATCCACCAAATTAGGAAGCAATTTCTCAAAAACACAATTCTCATCCTCATCATTATTACTATCATTATTACTATCGTAATCACTTTCATTTCCACTGGAATACTCTAAATTACTACACTCCCTAAGCACCCAACAAATATCCCTCCTTTGTTCCCTCATTGCCTGAACCAACTTCTCTGCAGTTTCCAAATCACCAAACTCAACATAAGCAGAAACAAGGGCCTGCAAAGTGGTTACACAAAAAGGAATCCCCAACTGAAGAATCCTCTCCAAAACAAACAAAAGCAAGTCCTTTCTACCAATCTTACAACACAGTTTAATCATAGTATTATAACTCAGCGCATCAGGCGCAACATCGAACTGTGGCATTTCATCAAACACCTGCAAGAACGCCTTTGCGTCGCCGAGGTTCGCGCATGCGTTGAGCACGGCGTTGATAGCCGTCGTGTCGGGGTGCGACGCAACAGCCATGTCTTTCTCTGGGAGCTTCCGGAGGCGGCGTGTGACGGAGCGAAAGAGCTTGATGGCCTCGACGGGGCCGTCGTCGGGGGCGGAGGAGAGGCGGGCGACGACGGCGGTCCACGCCTTGACATGGGGGAGGTAGCCGGAACGGATCATGGAGCGGAGGACGGAAGCGGCGTAGAGAGTGTGGCCAGACTTGGTGGCGGCGACGGCAAGGAGGCCGAGGCAGTTGGCGTCGAGGCGGTGGAGCTGGCGCTCATGGCGGAGGCGCGTTACAATGGACTGCGCGCGCGTGAGGGAGGAGAGAGTGTTCTGGTAAGATAGCTGAGAGACCAAGCGACTAAGACAAGTGGGGTTTGGGAGGTGCGTAGAGTGGGTATAGGCGTTCCAGGCTTCTTCGGTTTTTCGTTCACGCAAGAGCGAGAGAAGCTTCTGGTCGCGGGGTTCAGCGATGCTGATGGCGGCGGCGGCGCGTTGAATGGGTGAGAGTGGTGATTGTAAGAGAAGGGCGTTCATGGCTGCAGCTCCTCCATTTGAGACATGCGAGGATAAGGAAAGAGAATAATAATAATAATAATAAAATAAAATGATAAATGGATTTGCAGTTAACTACGTTTTGAGTGTTCCCTTCACATGCTTCTCTTCCACATGCCACACTATCCCAACTTCATTATTACAATTTTAGTTCTAAAAAATATCACACTTCTCTATAAAACCCAAATTAAAAAATATTTTTTTTATAAAATCCCAGCTCTTAATATTAAAAGAAATTTAAAAATGACTTTAAGACATAAAAATATCAATTTAAGAAAAAAATATGAAAAAATTCAAATATTTTAGTAATTGAAATTTTAGAGTTTTATATTGAGCTTTTAATTGAGTTTCATTTTTTTTTGCTTTTTGTCTTTTGAGTGAAGGTTCAAAAAGACTTAGCTTTCAAATTTATATTTTTTTACAGGAAAGTTGTCATTTTGAGTGGAGATAATCGTTACCCTAATGATTAAAAACACAATATTGATACCACTTAACTTTCAAAGTGGCTTAATATAAATGATTAAGGTTCATATATATATATATATATATATATAAATAGATATAACAGTAAGGTTCTTATATATACAAATATACACCTATATCAAGCAAACGACCCTTCATTCTGTACATTTGATACTATAGTCCATCAAATAAAAGCTGAGCATGGTAAGCACACCCTCAATAATTGAGGTCAGTGAAAACAGTTTATTCATTTCCAAGTACTACCACTATCCTATCAATTCTATCTTCATAACTCAAATACCGACCAGTGAAGAGAGTTGAATCATGAAAGATGGAAAGATTCTTGACCCTCTGTTATGGCATATAACAACTTCTCTTTCATTCTTTCCTGAAATTCAACAGAGTGACAAACAATAGTTAGGCTCAAAAGAAACCAGTTTCTAAAACATTACAAGTGCTTTTACTGATGCAATATTGAAATAGTATAAACTAGTAAGTTACTTTTGATGAATAGGGAGGTAGCTTGAGATAATTAACACAAGTCATCACGCTTGGTAGGACTGTGTCTTCCTGCTCGCTACAATGCTGTTAAAGATTCACAATATAAGTAGATAACACAAAATATGTTGTTACCAAGTATCAAATGCTACACTGAAAGTATATAAAGTGTGCAATCTATAACCTTTCTGACAACAGTTAAGATCGGAGAGAGAGATGCCAACCCTCCTGGTGGTAGTCGAGGTGCCCCAGTCACAAACTGTAGAAATGCTCGTCTTTGTTCATGACCAAACTCTCTGATAATCTCCAAAAACTGAGTCCATAGCAGTAGATTCATAATAAGTGTATGAGATCCAGGTTAAAAAAACAAACAAAGTATGTTTTAGTGTGATGATATCAAAAGTATCTAAATGTATGTTAATGCTTACATTAACAATGGGAGGACTGCTAGCAGTGTAGCCATAATCAAACATAATGTAATCTTCAAGATTGTTCATCTGTTTTAACGAGGCATTATTGTTAATAATTGTTATTCTTCTCTTGTCGAGAAGAAAAGAACATATTTACAAATCAGTTAAATCAATAAAAGTGCACTCACAGTCCAAGAATCAGACTCTCCACAGAACATACTCTCAAGTTCTTCTTCATTGAAAATCCGAATATGTTCAATGGAAAAAACCTAAAATAGAAAACAAGTAAAAAAAATCAGAATCTCAATGAAAATATAGAAGAAAATCATGAGGATTGTTGTAAATAGTAAATTCATTATACAGCTATTGATCTTGAAATCATACAATGAAAACACCGATAAGAAATGACATACTAGAAAAGGGTCAAGACACAAAACTTAGTTCTGATGATTTATGAAACTGAGGAATCACTTGTAAGCAGTCTAATGGTCCAAATATTTTCATTAATTACCTAGTTTCATGAGTCATGACCATCAGAAGTCTCTCACTCAACATCCAAGATTTTAATTTTAAGACTCCATTATATCACATCAACGTGTTTTAGAAGAAATTTCTTTTAAGACCCTTACTAAAGTTGTTGTTTTGGAAATGCTCTTTAAATTGATTTAGAGAAATCTTAAAATCAGAACAGACAAACGAAGGAACTTAGTGAATAGGTTTTTTAGCCAAAGCTTTCATGTACTTTCTAAATAACATAAATAGGCATCTGAAAATGATCAATCTTTTGATCAAACAAACTACTGTGCAATTATTAAGACAAAGTGAGAGACCTGGTTAAATCCAGATTCAAAAGCTTCCATTTGTCTTGAAATTCCAGACCTCACAGTTGCATCGACAATAAGTGAAACATAATTCTCTAGGTTTCTCATATTTACCTACAAAAAAAGGTGAATATGTAAAGTTTATATTCAGCCATTGAAAGAGTGATTAAACTGAAAATTGAATGACAAAAATAACAAGTAATGACTTACCACTGAATGATCAGTCCCTGAAGCAAGCACAATATCAGGATACCCTGGAAGAGTGAAATCTAGAAAAAGATCTTCAATTCTCTCATCTCGAAAGCTTACAATATCAGAATTTCCTCCACTGATAGATTCTATATATTTTTTCCTCATTACTAGCGCCTGAAACTCTTGCAGCACCATATAAAGCTCAGGATCAAATGATTGTATGTCGTATATAGAGAGTTCCTAAACATACATGATGGCAAACAGAGAAATTCAGTCAGTAATTATGACCACCTTCATAAATCTTAAACAATGTTACTGGGTTGTACATATATGAATTTGATTAATTGCACCAATAATTGATTACCTTTCCAAGAATAAGTTTATAAAAAACTTTAGAGAAGTGGAAATCTAAGATCCTTCCATCATGAAGTGCTTTAGCAAAAACTTGGCCAAGAAGGAAAAATTTCTTTGTTACTTCAGAGAACTGTATGCCACCAGATGTATCTTGCATTGATGACCATGGCCGTGGAAAGAGACCGCAGAAAGAACGGATTCTAGTTTCTCCAGCCTGCAAGTTTGCCTCTTCTCTCCACATGCCCAAGCCAGGTTTCTGGAACTCATGACACACCAAGGTATAAAATTCCAAAGTTGGTCCAAGACCAGTGCCCACTTCTTCATAATATTCCACAACAAGAACAACTTTGTTATTAGCATGCAGCTCCATCATTTGTTCTGCAGATTCCAAAATTCGGTTGCGATGAACTAAAAATTTCTTTCTTGGCAATTCGGCAGGGCCACTAAATGCTTCCAATTTGAAGTACTTGCATCTTGTCTCAAAACTAAATAAGAAAGGACATGAAGCCATTAATTGACTACACCACAATGGCATAGCACCTACGGAGACTACCAAAGAGTCCCTCATCTGCTGTTCTAGCTTCTCACTCAACTTAGTGTTTACAAACTCATTTTGTGGGATTGAAGCAACTGTTATTTTTAAGCTATCCAGGTCTCCAACTTTTCCTTTGGCAAAAGCATGAATTCTTTCTCGAGAGATAAGGTGAAATATAACCCTGTTCATGCTTTCCAAACTTTTAAGAAGAAACAAAATATCATAAATTGGACTTGGTTTCTTCAAATCAGAAACAAGTTCACAAGAGAGCAAATCTGAGAAAAAAGGAGTTTGTTGATAATATGCTAAAACTTTAAAATCAGAGGAGGAATCCTGAGGTGAAGAATGACATTCTGGAGGTATTATGTCCTCAGATTCTATAGCCCTTCTATAGATTATTTTATACACTTTACTCCACAGTTTTAAACTAGAAAAAGAATCATTTTGTCTTATTGCATGCCGAAGAATTTCCTGATATAAAGTAGATTTATGATCCATACTTTGTCCTTCAAAGTAAAATACAAGCTTTTGAGAACCTTCATCACATTTTTCTAGTTCTTGGTTTGGCTCTGCATTCATCTGCAGTTCTTCAACATGACTCTGATAGAAAGGACACAAAAAATGTTAAAATACATACATTCCAAAGTAAAAACTTATATTTGTTATCAATATATATAACATAAAAATTAATAGAATTAGTAAAAGATATTTTTCAAACGAGATACAATAATGACAACACAGGTACAAGTTTAATAAAAGAATACCGCAAAAAGAAGTATTAATATCACAAGAAAGTAATGAAAGTATTAATATCACAATAAAATAATGGTAAATTATAGTCAGTAATAAAAAAACAAATAATCTTGACTGAATAAAAAAGTTAAAAACTGTAAAATGATAATTTAGAAAATAGATCAATCTTAAAGGCCAAGAACAATAATGTAGAGGGAAAAACTTAGTTTCATACAAATAACAAGAAATAGACAGCAAATAGTTCTATAAATCAATAAGCACAGTTACCGGTAAATAAAGCTGAGGACTTCTGAGTTGCCACTGTTCATAGATGGATGATGATCCAGCATACTCTGTGCATTTTGAACTGACCATTGGCCATAAATATCCTTCAATAGAATGCAGAGAAGAAAAAGGGTCAACAGTACGAAACTCCTCAGTGTACTCATTTGGGAAAGTCTCTCCTTTCCCCTTGACAAAACATACTTTCAGACAAGGGTAAGTAATGGGACGTCGTTTAGGAACAATGACAAATGAATCTCTCAGTTTTAATCCACTGCTCAAAATAACAGGGAAAGCTTCTAATGAAACCAGTGCAGTCTGCAAGTTCCTGATTAACACAGAAATAGTTGTTTCACCGGAGAAAGGCAGAGAACCAGACAAGCATACACTAGCCAAAGTCTCAAAACGTTTTTCTATGACGCCATTATCATTAAAATCATCCTGCATTTCGTTATTGTTCCTCATATACTGACCCTGAGATAAATAATCAGCAAGTGACTTCAAGACTCCACTTTCAATAAATTCAAAAGTAGAAACTTGTTCCTTTCCAGTAAACTTATCCATAATTTGAGACAATATACTCTTGGTTTTTTCTTCTTCTTCATGTACAGAAAGAACACCAGTAAATATGCTTAACAAATCATTAGATAGTGCTCTGAGATTCTGTAAAATATTAGTATGAGAATCACATAATTCCGGAACTAAATATGTTGTTTTTATATGCTTTGCTAGATTATAAACGGAGTGTTTATCAAGCTTGCAATTTCTGACTTCTGATGATGAAGAAGGTTGACCACTTGAAAAAGCATAACACCAGCACTTCAGGGCCTGTCTTGAGGCAGATTTTTGACTAGAATCCAGCTGAATGCTACTAAACACAGGGCACATCAATTTTGAAGTTCTTTTTTCTTGCGTTAGTAGTGCATCAATAGAAAAAAAGACACCTTCCTTTAAAAATAACATTGAGAAATTATCTGGACACTTTTGAAGGATAATCTCAGCAATTTGTAATGCCAAGATTAACATGTGCTGATCCTTCTGAGTGAATACTCCAGCCAAAAAACTGTCATGTTAACCAGATAAAGTGAGCATTAACATGTTTAACAAAATACATTTGATAATGCAAAACTAAATATAAAAAGGTATGTTTCACCTTGAAATATTGACATTTTTTAGCAATTCAACATGCACAGATTTGCTCAAACGAACTATCTTGTACATAATAGATAAACATCCATGGCAAATATGTACACTCACACCACTATAGAACACCTGTAAGAAGATGAAAGTATTGAAATGTTGTAGAGAAATGAAAGAACATTTAGTTAATGACAATAAAATATTCCAACCTTGATTAACATGGGAAACACATCCATTCCAAGCCTTTGCAGAAGATCTGAATGATTATCTAGGAAGGATTCTTTATCTAGCACCAGTTGATCATTTTGATCTTTTGCCGAATCAGGGAGAAGCTCATTTAGCAGATGGAGTACTTCATATACCTAATATCAGCGAACAATATGACACATTTCACACAGCTTATTTACAATAATTTCTCAAATCACACATCCATAATTCCAGTAGAAGAGAAAAACATTTTCATGTCTTTTCTGAATGACACTACTGAATGAATATACAGAACAGATTTCAACAAATGTAACTAGAACAGTAAGTTTAACTCATCACAGACAATTAGGTGTAGAGAAAAAAAATATAAGCTTGTTTCAAGTTTTTTTTTAAAAATTCTTTTTTATGTAATGATTAGGGTCTCCCATTAATAATAAATTTTAAAAAATTGTAGTAATTGTTTAAATTATTAAAGAAAAAATAGTTTTTTATTTTCTTTAATCACAAATAAACATATTAATCAACAATTTAAACATACAAACTTTTTTATTACCAATCAACATATTAATCACAAATAAACATTTAAATATTTTCAACTTGAAATAGAATATTAATCAAACAATACTGCTGCAATCTCAAACTTAAGCTAAATACCCAATAGCCGTTTCCACCAATCTGTTGTGATCTTGATACTTCATTTGTGAGATCAAATGTGCATAATATATCTTTCAATATCCTGCTTATATTGAGTTCATATAAAGTCTTGAAGGCTGCAAGTGATCCAGATGAAAGTTTGACCAGTAATCCTACCAATCCCTGACAAACAAAATAACATATTTACATCAACTATAGACCTCACAAAACCAGATGGAAAGATTTAAAATATGAATCACAGATAAAAAATTGCTTACATTGTAAGTTAATTGAGATAGGGTTGTCTGACCATTTGAACTTAAAAGAAGTGTAACCTGCCGAATCAATCCGTGATTACAAAGCTCTTCCATCAATTCTGAAGACTGATGAACATTATCCACAATTTTAATGAAACAGACAGCAACTTTCTCAACAAGCTGCAAAAGCACATTTATATTTCGATAAACATTACAAAAGCAAAGATGAAACCATAACATAATGAAAAATACAAATCTACATTACAATCATCTTATAATCCATTGACTGGTACCTGATGACCCTCATGCCCAAAAAACTGGCATAATTTAGGGACAGCCTCCATGAAAGGTGAAAGACTATCAATATCAGAAGGAAGCCTCTTGCACATGTTCACCATAGTAGAAAGAGCCATTCTCTAATAAAGGTGGAAGAATACATAAAACATTAAAGAACAAATTCACTTATAAAACTTAAAATGTTATAATAGTAGTCTTTAATGATAACAAGAAAAGAAAAAATAGTCATTACTCACATACATACATGTAGATGTCACCCTGTTAAGTTAAAGTCTTACCTTCATGTTTGTTGAGAAGAAGTCAATGTAGTTGAGAACAGCCTTAACTGCTCCAGCCTTTAAGCAAACAAGTGGATGCCATCGAGATATTTTTTCCAATACTTTGAGACTCTTCATAATATCAACATCAATAAGTTATATCTCTTTCTTTCTAAAAAGCATAAATCATATATAATCTTAACTCAATAACAAGTAAGCAACAATTACCTGTTCAGCAACATCTAGATACTCAATAGCAAATAGCCTTTGACATAATGTAGGAACAACATTATGTTCAACAAAAAATTCAACTGATAGAGGATACACTTCACATACATGGGTAATGGCCCTTAAAGAAAACAACATTATATCTGGGTTACTCTCATTCTTTGAATACTCTACTAGTAGTGGAGATAACAAGTTTAAGAGTTCTGAGATTGAATATTCTGAGCAAAATGGCAGAACTCTACAAAGTTCCATTAGCAAAGCTAATTGAGAAGAGGGTTCAGTCTCTTTCCTCAAGCTTTGCATAACATTTTCAATTTTCTCATACAACTTGTTATCGTACTGCTCCATATCATCGTCATACTGCTCCATATCATCAGATTCCCAATCTTCATCACCTGATGGAAAATGTAACATCACATGTAAACAACATTATAGTACATGATCACTTGATAATTATAAAAAGGATTAAATCATAACCTGATTCCATGAGGGTCACTCTGCAGAGAAAACAAAAATCCTAATTCCACTTCACTGTTTATTCTATTTAGTTTATGAGAAAACTGTTTCTGAGAGTAGGGCAATTTGTTTAACAAGAAGATTACAAATTTATACTCTCAGAGAAACATGTAGATACTTTTGAATAAGTTGTTTGACTCAATCCAACTACAATTTTATTATAATCTCATTTAAATATTTAATGGTTAATCATATAAAAGGTAATATTTTGTAATTGTTGATGCATATGATCTCCAATAAATCTATCAATTCTCTATTTCAATTATATTTACATTAAATTAAAAATGTCACTTATGTGATTTCAATACATTTATTATTTTTTCATCCAACTTTTAATATTTTTTATGTTTTTAATTCATAAATATACTATTATATTTAATTATAGTAAAAAAGATTTACATCTGCATATTTTTATTAAGTTCATCAATTAAATAATATATCTTAAATTATTATTTTTTTATAATTATAGTAACTTCTTATTATCATGATTTATAATTTGTTATTTACCTCTTATATACTGTAAAATTAAATTTGGTCAGTACATAGGTGTGTTATGTGACATTACCACTTAATGAAAAAATATGTGACATTATCATATTTATTTATTTCAACTTAAATTTTTCATTCATGTTTTTTTAATAAAAATATATTATTATATTTAATTATAGTAATAAATGTTAATTACAAGTATATAATTTAAGTAAATTAATAAAAAAATAAATGAAATTTATTTTATGATTATAATGATTTATTCTTATATTATTTGTAAAAAATGGTCAATATTACCTCAAATACTAATTGATCACGGGTTAATAAATCAATAATAATCATTATTTTATTTTATATTGTTTGTTTCCACAACGTAACTTATCACTGTATATTGTGGATATCAGTATTATTTCGTATTCCATATATATTAATATTGCGAAAATTTTGTTTCAATTACTGAGACAAAAGGGTCACCTCCATAAACTTACTACATTTTATCTCAATTTCTATATATTAAATCAGCACACTCTATTTTAATTAGGTAAACATATTAACTAATATATAATTTAAATCTTAATATAACTCAAAATAGAAACTTTCCATTATTATTATTATTATTAAAAGTTTTTGTGTTCTCTTTATTATAGATATTATAACTTATAATAATTATAATTTTATTGAATTACTACAGATATATGATATAAATTTATAAATATTATTATAAATTTTAATATATATATAAATAAAAATATTAATTTAAAGCATAATAATCTTATAATGTTGTAATGATAAATTTTTTTCTTAAATAGAATATCAAACAATTATTAGTGTTCATTAATGTTCATAGATCTATTGAACTTACTTACTATCTTTGTTTATTAAAGTATGATAATAATTGAGTATATTTTTTCTCTAAAAGATAAATTATATATATATATATTAAACTGTAAAAATTGTTATATATATAAATAAATTATTTAATTATTTTGAAATAAAAATAAATTATTGAATTATTTATTTTATTAAATAAATAAATAAATTATTATTTTATTAAAAAATGAATAATCTATATACGGTACACATTTTTCTTTTGACAAAAAAATACTATTATTATAATAACTATACAAATATTTTTTATTAAAAATAACTATAAAAGTAAATATTCTTTTTAATGTTATTGTATCTAATTTTGTTATTGTGTAGGCCTTTTTTTTTTGAAATATTATTTGAATTTTAAAAAGTTGTTAGTTAAAGGGGTAAAATGGTGAGAAATTGGTTTCTTTGTTTTTTTTTTTTCAAATTTATTTTTTCTAAGTATTTTAAATTTAAATTTTCAGTTTAAAATAAATAATTGGCAAATTTATTATATTTTAATATTATAAAGATTAAATTTGAAAACAAAATGTGTAAAAAAACAGAATCTCATTATTTATATATATATATATATATATATAATTCAAATTCACGACAGATTAAAGTTAAAAAGTTGCAAGAAAAATCTTGCATAATTTCTGTTTTGTTGTTACTTTTCATTCTCATGATTTTCTCTCTGCATATAGTTAATTTTAATAAAAGTATAACTCTAAATAAAAACATAAACTATATCTTTCCGTTAGTCTTTTATATATATATATATATATATATATATAATTCAAATTCACCATAGATTAAAGTTAAAAAGTTGCAAGAAAAATCTTGCATAATTTCTGTTTTATTGTTACTTTTCATTCTCATGATTTTCTCTTCATAAATAGTTAATTTTAATAAAAGTATAACTAGAATTAATAATACTAAAATAGCATCATCAAATAAAAAATAATTTTAGAGACTAAAATAATTTGTTATTATTTAATTAAATTAGAGATTATTTTCTAAACTAAAGAAACTATTGGTATTTAAAGTAGTTTCTATTATTAATAAAAATTTATAAAATGATTTTTAAATTGGTATTTAACCATTACTTACCAAGGTTTTAGTTACTTACTACTTTATATTCTAAATTAGTCTTTTTGAAACACTAATTTAAAATCTAAAATATTTGTCGCTAAAACTTAGGTAGCTAATTTAGATACAAATTTAGAAACTATTTTATAAAGTTTTATTAATAATAGAAACCACTTTAAATATAAATAATTTTTAAGTCTCTAAACTAGTATCTAATTTAGTTAATATAGTGGCTAATTATTTTTGTCTCTAATTTTTATTACTATTTAATGATTTTCCTGAAGTGATATATATATATATATATATATATATATATATTATAAAATTCAAATTGATGACATATATATTTTAAGGAAATTAATCAATAATATTAAATTTTAAATAAAAATTATTTTATAATTATAGTTATTATTATCACTTGTAGAAATTTTTTGATTTGAGATCAATGTATATTTATAGACTTTTTGAATCCCATGAGTAAAAGTTATAATAACTAAAACATAATTAAGATAAACAAAAGATAAAGTTGATTATGAATATTTGTACTTTGGTATCATATGTATACTTGGTTATAATTATATCTCCGAGAATTTATAGTAAATGAGTTTTCGAAGTTCGAAATTTGTACATGAGGTGCATGTGGACCGATTTTTTGGATAAACAAGTTCTATTGTTTCGATCAATTATAACAGATGACTTTTGATCTATTTATTTTTCAGTTGTTTATCTACATTGAATATCTTTGATACAATGTTTAGTAATCTATTTTGAACGACTTTAGTTAAATACATAGAATATTTTGATGTGATGTTTAGTCATTTACTTTGAACCACTGCATCAAATGTCTTTGATTCGATGTTTTAATCGTTTACTTTAAATAACTCTTATATATATATATAATAAATAACTTCGATATGATATTTTTAATCATTCACTTTGGTTGACTTAATTATATATATTTACTTTCTTCTTAAAACTGCTAGGAATCCTAATACTCATTTCTTTACAAATTCTCTCCTCCATTTCTTCACAAATCAACAAATACAAACAACTGACTAACTCTCCTTTTTGTACCTGTGACCAGTATTTAAATAAAAACAAACACATTATAAATGATTTACCTTTACATCATTAGACAATCTTTTATACTAGACATCTATAATCATGAGACGATCTATCCTACATAGAGCATGTTAAACACATTTTGTTATGATACAATACTAATATTATTTCTCATAATAAAAAAGAGAGTGATTGTTAAACTCAAATGACCTATCATTAGAAAATATGATTTAATGATCTTATCTCAATCATCTAATCTAAGATAATTCAGTCTTCATAAACAAATGCAATATAAATAATACATGGTTTTGATTATAGAAAGTATTGCCTAGTTTGGTAATGTAGTGTTTATACTTTAAGGATGTTAATCATGAAAAATTGCAAAACCTTAATTTGATAAGAAGCTTAAATGTTTCCTAGTAATTTTTCCATATAAGATTTAAGAGGATGTTTTTCAAAAACTCGTATAATAGAAGTCAAAAGACTTGAGACAAAACTCAATAAAAAAAAAAAGGCACAAAATCAATTTGAATTTGTTAGACCGTTTTAAAAAGTCATCAACATGTCACAAATCCTTAAAAAGGTTTTGACACAATCGATCAATTTCATATTATATGCTAAAAATGTTGTTAGTATAAGAAAAGGATTTTCAAAACTATGACATAGAATATAATATTTGCACAAAACTGATAATAATCTTATTTAACATGCTTATAAATAAAAGGTTCACCATGCAAAATTAACTAGCAATCCTCCTGAGAATATCAATGTGTTTTGCATGTGCTACTACCCCAAGTTTTTAAATACTAGATCATAGAACATCTTATAGATAATATGGAGAATGTTTTGTATTTGCAAAACCTTCACTTTGTGAAACTATCTCTCGTCAAGGAGAATTTACTTGTATATCCTCCACTATTACTAGAAAATCATTAAATAGAAATCAATTTTAGAGACAACAAAATAATTAGTTATATTGACTAAATTAGATACTCTTTTATATACTAAAAAAATTATTGGTATCTAAATTAATTTCTATTATTGATAAACAGTTTCTAAATTGGCATATAATTAACTACCTATGTTCTAATTACCAATCATTTAGATTCTAAAGTTTGTATTTAAGATCTTGGTAGCTAATTAGATACCAATATATAAACTAATTATCAACAATAGAAACTAATTTAGATACTAATAATTTTTGTAGTCTCTAAAATAATATCTAATTTAGTCAATATAAAACTAATTATTATTTTTTTGTCTCTAAAATTGATTTCTATTTAATGATTTTCTTGTAGTCCTCTCTCTAGATAGTCATCCTTGTATCTTAAAAAATTATTTAATTATAGTTAAAAGTGACAATTAGAACATACTTGAGAAATCCTTAAGTGGTACATAAAAAAAATATTTGTATTCTTTATCTTATGGAGAGATAAAAGGAAAGTCAGAAATGACATCAAGAATACTTGTAATCATTATTTGATTAGTGGGATCATTTCATAGTTTGTAAAAGAGAACTAAATGTAACCTAGTATTAGGTTGAACCAATATAAAAATTAAGTTTATTTGCTTCATCTATTATGCATGTACTATTTTTTTACTATCTTTCACAAATTGTAAAACTTATTGCTCACTTCCTCCCCATTCGCCTCATTCTTTTCTATCTCTCCACCATGTAAGTAGTCATCTCTTTCTCTAAATATGTGTCTAACTTCTCTCTAATTTCATTCCTCCAAACCTTATATCTTTCACAAATTGATCACCTTGCAATAGTTGGGGAGCTAAGGACTGTTTTCAAATTATCATTTTTTCAATCAGAGCAAGTTCTTGTTTGTTCTAAAGATTTTTATTTTCTTACTTTTATTTTGAATTTGTCACCAATCTCGGTGGTGTTAGTTGAGAAAAGTGATCCTCTTAATTTGTTTAAGTTATACTCAAATTTTTCTATGTTTAGATAGTTTGATCTAGATCTCTAGATTTTGAGTAGTTTTCATGCTTGAGTTGAAAGTTATTTTGGAGTAAGGAATTATAGGCCATGGAAGTTATTTATATTTTCTATAGAACCTTAAGATAGATGATCTGGATGTAAACGTGACTTGGTCAGAATATCTTGACTTTTATGCAGGGATCATGTTTTGGTTTGAAAATAATTTAGATGTTTGAAATTACGTGAGAATATTATTTGAGTTTGTTGTTAATAAATTATTGTTTTATAATGCTTTGAATTTGATACTCTTGTTGAGATGTTGATATAGTGGCTACATTATGCATGTTAAAGTATAAAATTTCTTAAATCAAGTTTTGAATATGGTTTAGTTGAGTATAGTTAGTTTCCTATAGTTTTTCATATATTAGTTTATGAGTTTGGTCTAAATGGAAATATATATTGAATTAGAATAATCAAGGTTGAATTATAAATGAATGAAGGATGGTGTTTCAACAAATTATGGTTGTATTGGTCATTTTAAGTTTGTTTGAAAAGTTGTGTTGGTTAAAGTGATTTTTGAATATACAATTTTTGAAAATAATTTTGGTTCTGTTGCATGAAGCTTATTCTCTAATATTTTCTCTCTAGCAAAAATAGAGTAAAAATTCAACCTTTGCTATTGGTTGTATTCTCGCTCAAGCGAATGATTTTTTACTCAAGTCAAAATTGAAAATATAATTGAAACTCAACCTTTATTCTGAACTAGATTTTCACTCAAGCTAGTTTCACCCAAGCTAAATTTTTTTTCTTTTTGTCTCTTTATGGATTGAATGTGAATGTTTAATATAAATGTAAAATTAATATTAATTTTTATATTTAATTGATTTGTGGTTTTGTTTAAATGAGTTATGTTGTATGAGAATAACTGTTGATAATTATTATAATTGTATGAATTTGGGTCACAAATATGGGATGATATGTGAACCACTGTTTGAGTTGTGTATTGAGTAAAGATATAAATGTTATAACAAAAATCTTTTTTCACTAATAGTCTAAGTCACATAAACTAAGATATGAGAATATGAGAGAGAAAGAGTTTCTTGCATACCGTGATATATGTAGACGTGTGACTTAGGTTGTAATGAACTTATAATCTATTACTCTTTAGGTTGCTTGTTAATCTAAGTGTTATATTAAATCAAATGTTAGTATTTGGTAGGACATATTTACAAGTCTTCCAAAAGTCATAAATTGATATTCCATTTATTGAATATTCTTTAATGTATAGATACATGTGTGATCTATATTTCATTTGTATGTTTGTGTTTGATGAAAATGAATTGTTTGTAAATTTCTAATTAAAATATTTATGTGTTATTTGTGCAGTATTGTGTACATGAGCAAGACAAAAGTACAAGAGCAATATCAAAAACAATTATGAGATCTATTTAAACTTTTTTTTTGTATTAATTTGTATTTATGTATATTTTGTTATTATGAAGTTATATTTTAAAACAAATGTTTTGTATATGTCTTACATTGGGTTTTCATTAGGTTTATAATGAAATAATGAAATACACAAGTTTTGTGAGGATATTATACAAATATTTATCTTTATTATTTTCTTCATATTTCAATCCCTAAATCCTTCTATTGCAAGTTTAAATTTTTCCATATGTATAAATGAAATTATTTTCTTTTGAATTAACATTTTTGTTTACTTTTAAGGATACCACTTAATTAATGTAACCACTTTGTTGTTTTCCTTGTTATCTTTCTGAATAACGTATTTATAACTTTTCTCTTATTATTTTTTTTCTCTAATTGATAGTTTCAAATTTCTATGTTCTTAAATTTAAATCTATTAAACAATGTATCAAATTTAAACAAAATTATATAAAACTAATAAATTTCATAAACAAATATATATATTAAAATTAAAATTCACATACACACTACTATGTAATGTAATAAAAAAAATATAGTAACAATTAAATATTAAATTAATAAATTAAAATAATGTAAAATTAAAAGATGTAATAAAAATCACAAAAAAATAAACATCGCCTTTCCACTATTAATTTATTGGGATCGTCATTAGATTTTTTAAAATCCAATGATCCAATCTAAATCCAAATAAATGGATTGGGTTTAAAATCCTTTTAACTAGATCAAATCTATTTAGATTTTTTTAAATCAATTTAAAGTGGATTAAATCTAGATTAAATCAACTTTTTTAATTAGATTAAATACATTTCGAATTGGACACGTGTTGATGTGATTCCACTAGCACAATTAGAATGATTCTTGACATTCTTAGGAATCATCTTGAGTTGGTTATGAGATAGGCACTTTATCATAGAATTGGATCAAGGTTCTATGAACAAGAACTC
>Ga0123342_1001225_pt1 | contig 43080 bp, 26 predicted proteins | sample Turbeawhitnodule_FD_89960 | JGI IMG/M metagenome (GOLD analysis project Ga0123342, IMG submission 89960) | Root nodule microbial communities of legume samples collected from Mexico - Turtle bean Mexico white nodule | ecosystem: Host-associated > Plants > Roots > Nodule | place: Mexico: Nepantla...
GAAGGTAACTAAATCCACTCACCACACCATACACACTTTTTTTTTTAAAAAGGTAATATAAAGTTATGAAAAAAAAAAAAAAAATACAAAAAAAAAAAAAATATATATATATATATATATATATATATATATATATATATATATATCGATAGATATATTAAATTGAGGAGAATACAAAGATAAAAAATAATAAATAGCGTTACAGCTACTTTGTTTCAAGCTACGGAAGAGCGAATATGCAAATGTTATTATTAAAAGTTCTTATTTTAAGTAATACATTAGTTCTTGTTCTTAACATTTTTATTAAAATGCTATTGGCGAGTAGAACTAGAAATTGTTTATGTCGAATAAAAAAAATAGTTTAAGTATAAATCAATTCAATTTATTCAATTTAAATTTTGATTCAAATTTTTAATATGATTTGTTTTAGTCCATCTCTACTTAACATGTGAGATCCCAAAACACATTTCTTATATGTGGAGTCTCTAAATATATTTAAATGTTATAAAACTTTAAAAAATTTCACACACATATATATAAAAGGAAAAATTATATATATAACTTAAGCTATTGACTTTTTCAAGTTCGGTCACTTTCATAACTAATTCCTTCCATATTAAAATATGGTAATAATAAAATTAAAAGTATTAACATAATTTAAATAGTAAACTGAGATTTAATTAAACACACCGTGTAAAAAGTGTATGAATAATTTCATATAATATTTATTAAATATCACATAAAGCATTCACATTATAAATGTAATAACTTACTACTTAGAAAAGATTGTTATTTTGCTGAGAAAAAAAAACCAAAAGATTGTTATTAAGTTTAAATTTTGTGACTAACATCAATTTAGTATGCTTAACAATCTAACTATTTATATATACATATATATATAGTCTATCAAATAATCTTTCATATCAAGATGACTTTTATACTTCCACTTGAGTATAAGTGACTTCCACTCTCAACTTAATTTACAAAACCTACATTAACTCTTCATCACATTATATTTTTTAAGCTTTCACTCTCAACTTAATTTACAAAACACACATTAATACTTATATAATATCTCAATAATATCTATTTGGACAACTATGTACTCGTACAAATCATTATTAGAATAATACCACTATCATAATTACTAAAAACATCATTCTCAACATACCAACTAATCAATCACATTATCATTTATCATCATAACATCTTCTTAATTCAATTCACATAATTAAATCAACAATAAAGTATTATATTCACTCAAGCCACGAATCATTTAATATTTAATATTTTGAAAAAATTCATTTAATGAATTAGAGCCTTCTATGCAATTTATATGATTAAATTTCTAATTTTCTATTGGATTGAGATTCGTAGGTAAAATCTCATCCACAAGAAAATTCATGAAAATAGTTGAACTAATAATTTTTTTCTAAGTGAATTTAATTGATTAAAATTTTAAAGTTCCTCTTAGGTTGAGATTCATTTGGCAAAATCTCATCTATTGAGTGAATCACCCTTTGTTCTTCCAGTGACCAGGAAAGCGTTAACCACTAGACCAAACAAGTTCTTTAGTCATATTATCATTTTTATTATACTTATTATTATTAACATAATTTATACATATTAATATAATTATTATTAATAATAAAAAAATAAATTATATTTATATTATTAATATTGTTAATAATAATAAGTATAATAAAAATCATAATAATACTAAAACATTTGCTTGGTGTAGTGGTTAAAGATAAAATATGTATGTAATGTTGATTTTACATACGGATTTTAATCCGTTTCGCGTTTTTCTTGTAGTGTTCTCATTTGCTAAGCAAATTATGCAAAATCATATTTCTATGAATTTACCCAAAATTGACTTTCAAACATAAACTACCAATCCTTACAAATCCTATACTCTTATACAACTTTCATTAAATAGATCAACCACATCAAATGAGTATGTACATATTCAATACTCAATTTTTTTATTATTGTTGGAGGTCCCACATATACTAGATATAAAGACATTTTAAAGTATATAAGTGGGTGCAAACCTCACCTTATAAGTTATTTTATAAGGTTGAGTTACACTTAAAGTCTACAAGTTGGAAGGTCTCGGCATGAAAGGTGTCTTGATACAAACTGATTTTATAAAATTGAGTTAGACATAAAATCCATTTAATAATTATCAAGGTTGTCAACCATATTATTACATTACTTCGTTCTCCATACACTAAACCACAAACAATTTTATCTTTTAAAACTTCTTTGTAACTAATGTTGAATGGAGTTGGTTTTATATGACAAAAAAACATTCACAACATAAAAAATTAAAAGTTGATATTAATGAAAATCACCTTCTTAGCTCATAAGTATTTGAAAATAAAAAAAATATAAATTTAGAAAAGACTAAATAAATAATTTTTAAAGGAAAAAAGAGAACTCTAAAAGAAATTATAATTGATCGTAATTGATTTGCATTCCTACACTATTATTTGATCGATAAAAGGATGAGACTTAATTTAAAAAATGACCAACTAATTAAAATTTTATTTTATAAATTTAATATGATTTAAATTTTTAATTTTTATTATTTTTAAAATCATCTCTACTATAAGAAACACCAAATATCACATAATTTAAATTCACTAATACCTCAACGGATTCATTTAAAATTATAATTCTTTCATATTTTTATACAAAAATAGAGTTAATATAAAATTATTTATATAAAATTATTAATATAAAATATACTTATTGTGTACGTACATAAATAAATGAAATAAAATTGTGTACATCAGAATTTTCTTTATCTAACGAACTGAATATTTTAAGTTTAATTCATAAATAAAATATAATGAATTATGAATTTGAGTTTGGAATTATGTTCAAGATGGTTGATTTGGTTACCAACCTTTTACTAGAGATTAAAAGTAAATAAAAAAATGAAGAATTAATTTTTTTTCCTGCAAATATTAAATTAATTAAAGGGAACATCTTAGGGGTGTCCTAACCCTTATACATGTACTAAAACAAACCACGAGAAAACATCCAAAAGCATCTCAACAAACTAAAAAACTTATAAGAATCAATGTTTTTCAGAGCATCAACTCTGTATTTTCCAGCACTATAGAAAATATAAAATAAAACATATTAGGCAGCAAATCTGCATATTTCTAGTACAATATACTTTAAACCAATTTCCTCACATATACACTCCCAAAACCATTCCCATAAAGACCTCTAGTGATGGTCAAATATTCCTTCAAAGTTGCTAAGACAATATGCATTGCTTTCACTTGCACTAGCATCAACTATTTTGCTGCAAAAGGTATATCTCATTCTACACTTGCCAAGAAAAACTTTACTCTACTTTTGCCTTGTTGCTTCCATTCTAAGTTGCAGATCCCATAGTCCTTCTATTGTCTCATGCATCGTCTTTGGTCTCTTTCCGTTGCATACTTTTTCAACCAAATGATATTTGTTTTCCACAAGCGTGTCGCCATCACAGGGAGCTCTAACACACCCTGTGATGCTACCGGTACCTATAACCAAATGAGTTATTAGTTGAAGAGAAGTGTGATATAAGAGGATGAAGGTATCAATACCTATAACATGGTTAAATATATGATAAATTGAGTTTTGTGTTAAAAAGAAAATTTGAGAATGTGTCTCATAAACATGTATCAAATTTCTTCCCTTTATGCAACAACAACCAAACTTCATGACAAAGAACACAAATATTTGATAAGTAAAGTTAATAAATATCTCAACTCAAAAACAAGCGTAAGGAATTGGGTGAAGGATTAGTTGTATGTTTCTCTGAACCAAATATTCTTGGTCCACTAGAACTTCAGGTTATGAACATAAAATTAACATACAAACTCACATAAAAAGTCTCTTATATGTTTGTTTTTCCTCAAAAAGACAATTTATTTCAAAGAGCAAGGAAAATGGTTATACTTTAAAAAAAATATTTATCTTATTGTTTCAATGGATTTATCACCCATTTTTTCTTTTAATGCTATGTTAGCTTTAAAAGAAAAATCTATTTATATGACGAACATCTATATTTTTCTTTAGATACACTTATGTGTATGGAAGAGGAAGGGAGGAATTAACACTACAAGAAAATCATGAAATAGAAACTAATTTTTAGAGACCAAAATAATTAGTTACAATAGTAACTAAATTAGAGACCATTTTAGAAACTAAATAAAAAATTGGTTTCTAAATTAGTTTTTATTATTGTTAAATAGTTTCTAAATTGGTATCTAATTAGCAATCAATGTTTTAGAGACAATAATTGGTAGTTAAAACCTTAGTTGCTAATTAGATACCAATTTAGAAACTATTTAACAATAATGGAAACTAATTTAGAAACCAATTTTTTATTTAGTTTTTAAAATGGTCTCTAATTTAGTTACTATTGCAACTAATTATTTTGATATCTAAAAAATTGATTTCTATTTCATGATTTTCTTGTAGTGTAAGGTGAACAATGTTTGTTTTTGAAATCTTTATTAAGATATATAAAACCTCGTGGAAAGCCATTTAAAGGGGTGTATTTTTTATATTTTAGTGTTTTTTTTACATAAAAGTGACACATTATTTTTTTTTTCATTGTTTTATTATACAAATTAAAATAAAGAATGATACATTAACTAACACAAATATGTAATAATATTGTTAATAAAACAGAATAATAATAATTAATAAAAATAACAATAAAATAAAACTTTAATATAACACAAACATATATAGTTATTTATATAATTATTATTATAAATATATTTACTATTTACATTTAATACAAAATTATTTTTTTTATTATTTATTTTTAAATTTATGAATATTTTTTTTATATATAACAATTTTCTATTTTTACATATATTGATAATTTTCTGTCAAGTAAGTCGTATTTTATCCAAAAATAATTATTTAATACTATCAAAAATAATTTATAAAATTTCAATTAACTCAAATCAACACAAAAATATGTCATATTTAATTATTCAAAATATTTCTAAAAATAAGAATAAATTTATAATCTTATGTTTTAAATTTTTAAAAAATTTTCAGGACTTCATCACTGACAAACTTCAACCATTTTTCTCAGACATTCACTATAAAATACATGAATTCAAACACAATCACTTTATTCACATTTCATCAAATCTTCACACGTATATTCCCTTAAATTATGACACATCCACTCTTCATTCTATAGAGAACCTTTCTCCACAACTTCCTACTAATTACTACTAATAATAATATTACTACTACTAATTATATATTAGTTCTTTATAAATTTTCAATTTAATTATCACATCATTTGTTCTATATTTTATTTGCTCATAAATTACTTTTTAAAATGAAATTAACGTGTTAATAGTATGTACATAGTTCTGCATTTTTCTTCTTTATAAATTTTATATATAAATTATTTTAAAAGAAATCTTGTTTATTTTTGAATCAATAGCAAATGCTTACGTAAGAGATGTCGTCACTGTGATTGTTAAAAAACTTAAAAACATGTGAGTTTTGAGTAGATTTACTTTTTGGGTCGTACGATCCAATCCATACTAAGAATTATTCTAAATGGCTATTTGGCATGACTTGTTGATATTATTAAAATACATGTGTAATCGCCAGAGAGCCAAAGGAGTTATAAAATATTTACAGCAACATATTGGCCTACTCAAACCCAAGTTATTTTATTAATATACTTGTATTAAATTAGTGTCTCTCTATAATCTTTATAAATTATAATTTAATTAATTTTTAAAATTGTGATTATCTTTCAATTATTATTTTTCTAACTGCTGCAAAAATCAATTAAAAACAAAAATTTAAAACCCTGTTAAAAAACATCTAATAGTTGAACTACATATGCATAGCTTTTTCTTTCAAATGTTTACCCTATACACTTCCTCACTGTGATATTTAAAAATTAAGATATCAATTCATTAATTGGTTCATTTAAATGAGAAATTGAAAATATGAAAGTAATGTTGGTTTTATAGATAATATATAACTTATTATTTACAAGAAAACTATTGATTAGAAGAGTTAGATATTTGTTATGAGAAAATGATTAAATATAAATTAATTTTAGAAATTAAAATAAGTAATTATTATTTAATTAAATTAGAGATTATTTTATAAATTAAAAAATTATTGGTATTTAAAATAATTTATATTATTAATAAAAATTTATAGAATAATTTTTAAATTATATCTAACCATTAACTACCAAGATTTCAGTTACTTACTATTTTAGTAGTTAATTTAGATATCAATTTAGAAACCATTTTATTAATTTATATTAATAGTAGAAACCACTTTAAATACGAATAATTTGTTAGTCTCTAAAACAATATCAAATTTAGTCAATATATTGACTAATTATTTTTTGTCTCTAAATTTAGTTGATATTTAATGATTTTCTTGTAGTGATTAGTAGGATGCTACCTCCATTAGATAAAGAGAATTACAAAATTGTATAAAATCATTTAGTTGTAAACAAGATATATCAAATGTAATTTTGGTTGAATTAAAATGCAATAACACTTTGAATAAGATAATGTATACTTAATAGAAGTATTTTTTTTGAGATCCCACTCGACTAGAGATTAAGATATTTCATTGTATATAAGTGGGTGCAAACCTCAATCCAATGAGCCGGTTTTATGGGGTTGAGTTAGGCTTAAAGTCCACTTCGTAATATGATATCAGAGTCATTTAAAGCCTATCTTAGTGAGTGTTTGTTGGGCTTATCAAGCCACCCACTATCGGGTTGTTATCGGACCACCCATAATATGTTGTCCCACACACGAGATGTCACTCTCGGTGTGAGGAGGGTGTGTTGGAGATCTCATATCGACTAGAGATTAGGATATTTTATTGTATATAAGTGGGTGCAAACTTCAACCCTATGAGCCGGTTTTATGGGATTGAGTTAGGTTTAAAGTCCACTTCGTAATAAGTATAAATTCGGACTTATTGAAATATAAAAGTATGTGTTTTTGGGTTAGTATGACTTAAGTGATGAGTCATCATCATATACCATTTAATGTCACCATTAACGTTCAAACAACAAAGCATATTACTTAAGCTATGCTTTGAGGCTTGAATAATGTCGAGATGCTTTTCTCTCATTTAGAATAAGTGACATTCAAGTGACAAGAGACTACTTAAACATTAAGGTGTGATGGTAGCGCATAAAGTTTATGAAACATGTTAGACATGCAACTATGCGTGTGTAATGTGAATTCATATGAAAGAAACAATTAAAGTGTTACAAAGGAAATCAAATAACACAAGTGTAACGAGGAAAAACCTAGAATGAAGAGGATTTTTGGATTGATATTGAGAGAAAACCTACAGGTATGCAATTACAAACATTTGTCTATACAATAATTATTTTTTCTTATATAGCAAACTGATTTGTCTGCTCAACAATACCCCTTCCATGAGAATATTCTTGACCTCAACGATGGAATGAAATGTGTTTTCCTTCTTTAAATCGTAGTAGAACTCCCATGTAACATTTAGTGGGAGTTGTATTTCCATTTTACCAAAACTTTGGTGATGGTACTTTCATTGCGCTTTACCGTCATCCTATCTATAATAGTTTCTTATTACCTTTCATTCAACCTTCCTTCCATTTGATAAGGTTGATCAGTTGAAACTAATGCATCTCTCACATGTTTCTTAAGTTGGGACACATGAAAAAAATTGTGGATCTTGAAAATTTTAAGAAACTCTATACATGTGCGATACACTATATACTGTAGTATGTGAACACACACACATATGACATCGTGATGTGGTTGTGTGTGAATATTTATATGATTGTGGTCCTTTAATAAGTGTGTGATGAGAGATACACGAAATAACATTGTGGTCCCAAAAATTATACTATTAAACATATAAAAAAGGAATATTTTAATTTTATTGATAGTTTAAATCACATATATTAACAAAGGTGATGTAAAGTGAGATATGAGAGATGCAATTTCATAAAAGTTATTCTTTTGTATTATAGTGTAAAAATGTAATATAACTTATGCATATGATGTATGTTATATCATGTTATGTGATTATTGTTTAAATGTTTTACTCTTATATATTATTGGATAGATAATAGTAAACATATAACTATTTATGTTCTACCTTATTTTCTGTTATTAAGAATAAAATAAATACATGGGTTCATTATCAATTCCCAATCTAAACACTAATAATGTGACAATTGATAAATAAACAACCCAAATAGGTGACTTCATGGTTTTTTCTCAACGCAACTTCAAGTTTTATTTAAATGAGACACCGGGAAATACTACATTTTAATGAGTTTTCTTGTGTGTTAATTTAATTAATTAATACTGATATTTGTTCATTTATATTTTATATAATTTATTTAGTAGTCTAATAGAACCACTTAATCTGACCACATAAAATAAAGTTCATAAATGATAAATAAATAATATAGTTGGTTTTTAAATATTTATATGTTACTACATTAGTAGTAGTAAAACTCGAACACTCTTCTTAAATGGCGTGTCGGTGTCCGATACTCGTGTCGAACACCAATACTCGTATGACACCTGTAGGACACGTATCCGTGAAGTGTCCAATTCAAAAAGTATTTGTTAGATTTCTGACAATTCTGGTACGGTTCTAACACAATTTTAAAAAGGAAAAATACATTAATTTTCTCAAAATTCAAATTTTATTGTATAAATTGTTATTATGATTATAAAAATAAAAAACAAATCATTGTGAACCAGTCATGGAAAACATCTTTCCGCTCCAAAAAAATAATCTGAAACATACTTGTACACATAAATCTTTATTGTCAATTTATATAATTCATAATTATATAATATATAGATATGTGTCCCTGTGTCCTACATTTTAAAGATTTTCCATATTTCCGTATCTATGTCCGTGTCGTATCTGTGTCCGTGTCGTATCCGTATCAGTGCTACATATAGTAAGTGATCGCATTTATGATTTACCAAAATTAAAAAAGTGGTAGAAATTAATAATTAATGGTAGTAACTGATGGTATAGAAGAAGTGTTTGGGGTGAAAGAGAATTATTTAATCCCTTGAAGTCTCGCATTAACCGACTGAATAAGTAAGAACGTGAAACATGACACCCTAACTCGCGTTGCTTGCTCGCTGATTTGACTCGTCTCCACTGTATTTAACTTAACCGTAGACGAATCAGTCATTCATCTCCCTTCAATTCAATTCAAAATCAAAACCTCATTTCTATTAATCTAAGGTCAGACAACAAAAAACCTAAATAATAATAATAATATGAAGATCCAGTGCGACGTGTGTAACAAACACCAGGCTTCTTTATTCTGCACCGCTGATGAGGCCGCCCTCTGCGACGCCTGCGACCACCGTGTCCACCACGCCAACAAGCTCGCCTCCAAACACCAACGCTTCTCTCTCACCCACCCCTCTGCTAAGCATTTTCCTCTCTGTGATGTTTGCCAGGTACATCAACAAATAACAGTTAAATCTTAATCACTAATGATTACATTATTGTTCTTATCATTACATAGTTTAATTTAAGTTGTTGTGTTGTAGGAGAGAAGAGCTTTTGTGTTTTGTCAGCAAGATAGAGCGATTCTGTGCAAAGAGTGTGACGGCTCCATTCATTCGGCCAACGAACTCACCAAGAACCATAGCAGGTTTCTCCTCACCGGGATCAAGTTCTCTGCTTCTCTCCTGCCTTATTCTTCTTCTTCTTCTTCTTCTTCACTATCATCATCATCATCACCCAAGAAAAACCCTGTTCTCGATTCTTCACACCCACTTTCCAATCCTCCTTCAACACCCTCACCGCCTAAACCTGGGGGAAACTTGCAAACAAATCAAGAACCTGGTTTCACAGGTAGCAGCATATCAGAGTACTTGATAAACACTATCCCGGGCATGAAGTTCGAAGACTTCCTCGATTCCCATTCAACCTTTGCTTGCTCTAAGGTTAGTTTATTCCACTTCAAACCTTCCATCAATTCATTAGCGACCAAATTTAGTAACAAAAATGTTTTTTTTCTTACAAAATTTCAAGAATTTTTGGGTGGTGATTTTAATTTTTGTTGTGGCAACTGATGCTTCGTTTAATTGGATCTGAGATTAACACGTTGATGATGAATTGCAGAACGGTGATGAGATGTGTTCGCTGTTTGGTGAGGAAAACATGGTTTCGTTCTCCCCTGGTGGGATCTGGGTTCCTCAAGCGCCACCTTCTTCTGCTGCATATTGGGAACAGACGAGTGAGCAGAATGGATACAAGGAGAGAAGGGAAGGTAGCATTAGATCAAGTTTGGGGGATGATAACTTCGTGGTTCCTCAGATGAGTCCTCCCAGCAACGTTTCCAAGAGATCCAAGGTTCTTTGGTAGAACAGATACAGCTAGTTACAGCTAGCTACTGTGTCACTTGAATTTCACTCTCCCCTTGCTTTATACTGTTGAGTTAGTTTTGTTTGTTTCTTTATTGTCCATCTTCTTCCTCAAGTACACTCTGCTACCTCCTCCTCTCTTGGGTTTTCTACATATTACTCTATCTCTTCCAAATTGTAAATACAAACGTTTCCAGAGACTTCTCTGGGATCAAACTTGGAATTGTTTCTGCTGCATGTTACAAAACAAATAAGCTTTTAAAATTAAATGCTGATCAGATCTGGAGAAAAAAGTGTTAAATACATTAAGATGAAGTGTTAAGACCTTCTTTCCTTGATGCTCTCTAAATTAAAGAGCATCTCTTATTAGAGATTAAGAGATTTTTCTAAAATATTTAAAGTGGTTTAACAACTTTATCGTAGAATATATTAATATGGTAATAAAAATTGTTAAAATACAAGTAACTCTAACTTACAAAATAAAAAATATTATCTTAATCAATTATTTAGAGTTGTTTAATATTTTTTTCAAATCTGAATTGCTTAAAGATAATAAGATATTGTATGACTCACTTTTCAAATTTCCGCTTAATCACATGGCATAAATGAAAGGACGACAGACATCAACAATGTTTAGGATTTAAGGTAATGAAGTTGTTGAGAATTAAGAGAAGTATTAAGAAAATAAATAATAATTATAAAGTTATATATAATTATTGTATGTAATATTTTACCTAATTAAATTGTAATATATATATTTTCTATACAAGTGATAATACACCTTAATAAAACTTTTTTCTTTCTTTTTAAGAGCGAAGAACATGAATGAATAGTGGAGAGTTAAGTGAGTATGGAGAAGAAGAATATTGGTGTGATAGCAATGAGGTGTGGCAGAGACATGAGCAGGACAATAAACGACAGGAGCAGGTAGAACAGTTAGTGAGACAGGGTTCCAGATGAAAATACAGGATTTGTTAAATCATCACCACTCACCTATTATTTATCATCACGCTGTCAACAATTATTGTTCATGTTTCATTGCCTCAAAAAGGTTTCAAATCCTGTCAAAATCTCCTTCTCTACAAAGGTACTGTCATCGATAAAAGAAAATTTAAACAGCTAAATTATTACAAAATAATCTCAAATATTAATAAATAAATTTTGAGTTTAATTTAATAAAAAATATTGTATAAATTCGAGAGATAAGATCATTAGGAAGAATGACTCCATTTGACTGTTTTGAACATCCGACTGTTTTGAAGGTTGGTCCTCTGTTACAATTTTGTTTTTAAAAGTTGTATCAATGAATTGAGAGATAAAAGAATCGACTTCTGAAAAATGTGAAATTATATTGATCTCGAGAGAAATGTGGGACTATATTGATATTTCAGAACAAATATATTCGATAATAATATGATAATAAGTGATTTAATAAATTTTTGTTAAAATATATTTTAAATAATTTTGATAATATATTAAAAAAAAAATCTCTAACCTCACATATTAACAACTGTTAGTGTTCCCATCTCAAGTCCTACACAGGTACAGTTACAAATCATCTCAGTCATATCCAAAAGAAATATCTGCTTACAAATTGTTGTTTATTTGACCAAGAAAGTGACATTAGGAAAATGCAATAAAAAGACAGGAGTTAAAGGCAAATCCTAAGACATTTGTGCTAATCCAATACACGTTAGGGAAAGATATTAAAGAAGGGGTAACAGTGATGGCTTCTCCAATTTTAAATAATCAATTGTGTCGAAAGCTTACAAACAGCTCATGTAAGTTGAGCTGTTCTTTCTATCAGTGCTCTTCTAGTCCTTCACAGGACTATATAATTCTTGTTCTGGATGTTACGGAATTTTTAGTTTTTAATTTCTAAATATAAATTTTAAAACTAAACCGAACCTTTATAATTTAATTTTACAAAAAAAAATATTATTAAAAACTTCCATGTTCTTTTCACATAGTATATTACAAAATAAACACGTGTGAACAAAATGGTATAGATCCGACAAATACCCGTAGAATAAACTTTAAATAGTTCTGATAATATATTACAAAGTGAACTTCAACTCTAACTCAATCTCATTAAACCGATTTATGGGTGAGATTTGTATTCATTTATATACAATGAAATATTCTTATATCTGTTCTTGGATTTCTAAATATTTTTATGATATTAAAATCTTTAATACATAGAATTTTTATAATATCAAATTAAATTAAAAATTTATTCTATAGATAATGTAAAAAGTATTTAATAAGTGTATTTATGTAACTGACCATTTAAAGAATTCATCATAAATTAAAATGTGAAATCTGAATAAAATATAAAAATAAAAATCGTAATATTTGAAAGTATCACCATTCACCAAAATACACTAGAAAGTAAAAGATGTAAGTAATTATTATTGTAATTTTTAAATATTTAATGTATTATTGGTTTTACAGAAAGAAATTAATTTAAAACAATTTTTTTATTGAAAAATGTTATTTAAAGTGAACAGAGTGAGTGACAACTATCACATTCAAAAGAAAAATATTGTTTTGAGATAAGTACTCCTGGAATCTTGTGACAACTCTTGGAACAAATGGAAGATTCCTTCACCTTTTTGCTTTCACAATTTGATGCATACATGCTCTCAAATTTTGACGTTACTATATTTTGTATGCTTAACGAAGGGGTTGAGTTATCGAAAAGTGCACATCACCATTGGATCTCCAAATAAACGTTAGTAATGGAAACTTATCATCTTGACCTTTCCTTTTTGGAATTTTTTTCAACAGAGATGTTAATTTTATTACTGAAATGTACGTATCCTTTTTAAATAATTTATATGGGTAAGTCCTGACTTCAATTTAGTCAATTTCATAGTATAAAAGTTATGGAAAACAATCACGTTAACATGACTTTGTATAATGTTATTAAAGTTTTTTTTTAATTGAAATTGTGTGAATATCACACGACTTTAGTTAGAAAAATATTATTAATGTATTATTTAATTAAAAGTTATTGGTATATTTAGTAAAACACATTTAACGCGTATATAAATTGAATGTATAAATTTGAGCAAAAAATAAATAAGAGGGGGAAAATTACAATTAAAGTATAACATGAATATTGTTACATTTATTAATGCAAAAAGTAATATTTTTTAATTTGTATAGTTAGACGTTGTCTTTCAAAATGTGGTGATATTTTTTAAATTAAATTACTTTAAGAATGTGGCTTTACCTCATAGCCGCTCTTTTAGAGTTTTTTTTTATTATCCTAGTTCTTAACGCGCCAGTTACGTTTTTCTCTTTTTCTCTGTGCTTCTTCTTCGTTTTCCTTAAGCCATTGTCTTCTTCGTGTGATTGGGTAAGTTGCTTTCGAGCTCTCTACTTCTTCTTTGTCATTGCTTTTTTTTGTTTAAACCTTAGTTGCTAATTAGATATCAATTTAGAAACCATTTAACAATAAGAGAAATTAATCTAAAAACCAAAAAAATTATTTAGTCCCTAAAATGGTCTCTAATTTAGTCACTATAGCAACTAATTATTTTTTGTCTCTAAAATTTGTTTCTATTTGATGATTTTCTTGTAGTGATCTTATTTTCCAAGTAAGCAAACAACTGTCTCCGCCTCCGTACGCCAACTCCTTCACCTCCGCACGCCGACAACACCTTCCGCACACTACCAACACCTCCACCACATGTTGTCACCGTGGACTTGGTTGTACCTGCAACTCCACTATAGAAGATTAGTATTTTTAGGGTTTAGGATTTTAAAATTTTAAATAAATATTTGAATATATGTGTTGATTAGTTAATAGTTTAGGATTTGTGGGAACTTGATTTAGTGGATATTTGATGGAGGAGTCCTGACATTAATGAGAAGAGTGATAAATTTGGAATAAACAAAAATTAGCATGAAAAAATTCAAACGATCATAACTTTTGACAAAAAGTCAGATGGAGACACGTAAAAAAATAAAAGTTGTTCGAAACGAGGTAAAGAATCACGTGGCGAATACCCAAAGGGGATTGGGGTCCACCAAAATTCCAAAAATCCATCGTTTACTATTTTTTTTAATTATTATTTAGGTATTTTTCAAGTATTTTAAGGTTTTAGTTCCCATGCTTTCAATTGTCAGAAAATTCTGAAATTTTGCATCATGTTTCCTACTGCAAATTAGAGATTTATCAAACCATTATGATTATATTACATTCACAAATTTATTAATCATACATTACATAATGTAATGTGTTCTAACATAAAAATCTTATTATTTCAGTGTTTGTTCATTGGGAGGGGAAGTGCAAATGCAAAAAAAAAACTCACTTTAATGCACCTTAAGGTATTTAAAGTATATTTGTTCACTCACTTTAATGTGTCTAATTCATGGTTTATCAATATTAACTTTTACTTTCTATTGAATTATAGTGTAATAGACAACTAGGAAGCTATGAATGTGGCTATTACGTTATGCAATGGATGGTTACCATTGTAAGACTAGGCCTTAAAAGTGATTGGGAGTAGGTAACATGATGGTAAATTATTTTTATAGTTCTTTAACATATATGTATCTTAACACTAATTTATGTGAACCTGAATTTGTAATGCATTTCTTTATGGGTGAGCAAGCACTGCCTTTGGCCACCATAGAATATGTGAGACATGCTTGGGTCACATATTTCCTAAATTTTTAAAACTTTAGGATACTAATCAATAGATAGGAATATAGGTAAAAATATATGTTATTAGTGTTTGTAATACATTTTTATCAATATATATAATTTGATTCTCTGAATTTATGTATTTGTCTGGCTAAGTTATAATTGAACAGGTCAATTTAGATGGGAATTAACATTAAACAGAATGTACTACAAAAATTACCATCTACAAGGATAGCTATTTACCATAATCGTCTTCTTAGATGCTCCACAATGGTTTATAAGGGTGGCTAAGGCAAATAGCCGCTTTCTTAGATGTTTCACAATGGTTTATAAAAGCGGTTATGGTAAAAATTGCCCTTTTACACCTCATGCATATATTATATATACATCTTATAAGGGAGGTGTAAAAGGGATACTTCTACCATAGTCACCCTCTTTGTTTGAATATAAGAAGACGGCTATAGCCGTCTTCTTTGCTTTGGGACATAAGACTACACGTTGATCAAAGACGGCAGTCGTCATTTTACAGTTAAAATAACTGTCGTTTTTAACCTTTTTTACACCATTGATTAAATGAAGTAAGATGTATTGGAGACGAAGTGTCATAAGGTGATTTTCTTATTTGTTTTTTAGGTCTTCGTGAAAGTTGATGATCGATCCACTATTTCTTCAGAAGAGCTTGATAATTAAGGTGATAATAATGATGACGAATGTAACAATGATGATCAACATTCACCTCATTTTGATCCTAATAATTACAAATATTAAATAATTTTAAGTAAATACTTACAAAATATTTATATAATTGAGTGTATTTTTAATATATATATATATATATATATTAAAATAAATAAACAACTTTAAAAAAATGACAGATAAATCAAGATTGACCCTCATTCCAATATGTGTTGACTGCCTAGATCCTAGATCCCTCGTTCCAATAGTAACTTCTGAAAACTCTCACAAGACTTAAGGTAACTCTCAAGGAAGCATAAAAGATTCATCAGTTACACATAGGTGTAGTATCAATTCTTATTTCCAAAATATAGTAAATGTAGTATTAAAGATTCATCAATTACATGTATTATAATATCAATTCTCATTTGTAAAATAGTAAATGAAATTAGCTTCTCTTAATTTTTATGCTCTTTAAAAAATTCTTCCAAATACTTAGAAAATTTAAGAAAGCCATAATTTGCTCCTTAGAAACCTAATTCACAAATCAAATATATAATTATAAACTAAATTAATAGGGCTTCATTTGTTCAACTCAACGCTCATGTTACACATGCATATAATAAGATAAACATAAAACTAAAGATCAAAGTTTAAAGAAAACCAAAATCAGATCAAACTATACTGTGTTATATTCTAATTTGTATGCTCTAGTCGAAAAATAAAACATAAACACCTTAAATCTAAACAAAAATAAGAGATTATGTAATTTTGAGAGATGAATAAAAATAAATTGATTTGATATTATATATGACTTTTATATAATAAATATTTACTTTTTATTTAATTTAGACTTTCTCTGTAAAGTTATAAAATTGATCTTTACACTTATAAATAAATTTATAATTGAAAGATTAAAATCAAAACTTATGAAAGGATTAAATCTATTTTTAAATAATGATCAGATTTATATTTATGAAAGTTTCAGAAATATCCTTACACATGAATTGACGAGAGGGATTGAAAAAAGGAAGAGAGAGAAAAGTATTCTAGGAAGTAAAATTGAAGTATGTTGTTGGCAAAGGAGAAGAAATATATGAATAATATTCCAAAAAAAACTTAATGTACAATTTTCTCTCTTTTGACATTAATTGTGTGGGGTTTGAATAAAGGTTTAATTTATAAATATATTTTTTTTCTTAAAAAATAATATTAAGATATATTACATTTTTATCTCTACAATTATTTTTATTTAATGGATTTGGGCTTAACTTATTCACATTTTTTAGTGAATATGCGCAAATATACTCCTATTTTTTTTAGAGAAAAAAAATAAAGGTTAAACTTTTTTATTGTTGTGTTTGAACTAAAGAGGGAAAAAAAGAAAATTGTTTAAATTGAATAAAAAAGTGAAAGTGATGAGAAATAAATGAAAAGTTTGTAAATTTTCTAAGTAATTTGATTTATATAATATGTTTAAAAAATATAAAATGATATATTTATAAAATGATCAAATCAACATTTGTTATTATGTATTAATTTTAGTTACATATCAAATTATAATTTTTGTATTATTATTTTATATATTTACTTTTTATTATTCTTATATAAATTTATCACTACTTTTGATTCTAATTTTATTATTGTTAGTGTTAGTATTATTAATTTATAATAATCATTATTATAATTCTATTAAATTTATTATTACTAATAAGATTTATTATTTTTATTATTATATTATATTATATAATTAATTATACTACGATTATATATATAATATAATTGATCATGTTACGTTATGATTATTATATAATATATTCTTCAACTTTTTTCATAGATATGAGAGAAAAATATACATTTTTATAAATTTATTGTATTTTTTGTTTGCAAAGTGGGTCCACAAAGAGTAACATAACAAACAACAAATAGGACCAATGTAGCACTTTAATTAATACTACTTAGTTACTTCACACAAATCACTTAGCCCATTCATTTCTAAAAATTGGAAAGACACTCAACGACGGTTATTTTTAATTTAAAATGACAACTATATAGTCGTATTTAATATATACGTAGTTTTAAATCGAAGAGATAAGAAGAGGACTATTTAGTCGTATTTGTAAATTCGATTTATAAATGCAGATATTTACTATAACTGCATTTATAAATCGCATTTATGTATGACATTTAGGATATCTTCTCTTTTTTTCATTGTTGTTTGTGTTTCTAATCAAAGTTCTTAACTTTGATATTTTTCGAAGAACATGTCATTATTTTAGCATTTTTTTTATCTTTTGGTGCATCCATATCATACCTCTTCACATTCTTAGTATTTCATCCCAATCTGAATCTGACATGTTCTGAATAAAAAAAAAAATACAAATAATGGATTGACATTGGAACTTGGAAGGCCTGATAACCAAGAACATAAATAAAAGTCCAGAAAATGCAAATAAAAATTTCTCAATGAAATGCAAATACACGATGGAGCAAGGTGATAATGGTGAAGAAGAAGAGAGAAAGACAATGTTTACAAATGACACGAAAACAGTGCAAATAAAAGAGGAAACATAGAAGAGAAACGAAGCGCGAAGGAAATGAAAATATGAAAACGTAAGTGGCGCACTTCTGAGTTAGGGTAAAAAAGGTTTTAAAAATGCGACTATTTGTAATAACCGCATTCTTAAATCAAGTTAATTTAAAAAATGTGAGTCGTTGTTTTAAACTGTTGTACTAGTGAAAATTTTTGTACTAGTGAGTAGTTTATTATGTATTATTATTTTGAAAAATACTTTTTACTTATTAATTTTATCCTTTTTATTTATTTTAACTCTAATTTATATTTTTCATTTATTTGTTTTTCTTAATTCAAACAATTCCATTTTACATTTTTTCTCTCTTTCTTGTTTACTCCCTCTTCAATTCAAAATAATATTGTTCTGTATTTGTTAATTGGCTTTATTAAATAAATGTATCTTTTTTTTAAAAAGCTAATTACTATTTCCCCCCCTCAAAAGGTAAAGATTCAGCATTTAAAACAAATGGTTGCTGAGTTTGCTTTGTCTTAATTAATTGTGGATAGTTGATGGCCAGGTCAGAGGCATGAGTATTGTTTAACAATGATATTCTTCACCTAACAATGTTGAAAGCATTCACTTTAATATATTTAATATGTATAAATATATACTTTTATTATAAGTACTCTTCCTAAACTTTTTGAATTAAAAAACCTACGTTCTACTCTAGGTCACTCACTACAAACTTCAGAAAATTCCTTACTAATAAATAGCCCTCAGTATTTGTAAAAGAATGAAACACAACCAATTTAAAAAGTATATAAAATACGCACATGATTCTTTACTCTACCCTTAACTTGTTTTTTGGACTATATATAATAAATATTTTATTCAACAAATTATTAATATTTTTTAATTTATATTTCATTTTCTAAATCATTATTTATTTATTAATTATTAAAGAAGTCAAACATAAGTTACATAACTTCAAGTCGTTATAACTATGCAAACTTCAATTATTTTTATTTAACATTGAAATCGTACCATCTATATATAAAATTAATTAAATTTTAATTAAAATTATGTGTATTTAACACAATTTTTTTTTTATTTTGAACTAAAATCATTTTATTATGACATAACTTATTATGACATGAGACTTTTTTTTTGTTTCACTTGAATGACAAAGAGTTTTAATAGGTTTTTCATGGTAAGTGAGATTAACTAAAAATCCACGAAGAAACAAAGAAAGATAAGAACAGCATCAATTGCTATTAGGAAGAGGAAAGCAACAATTAAAGAACTTTAGAAATTGTGTTGTGCATACTTTTTTTTATTTAAAAAAAAAATAAAACAATTTAGAGATTATAATATCTAAAGATATGTAGGACTCTGCACTTTTTTTAAAACAAATTCGATCGCTCAAAACTAATTAAGAATAATAAATATGAATATAATAAAACATAAATAAATTAAAAGACATTCATAATATATAAATATAAAATAATTTTATCACAATCAAGTTGAAATAAATATATACATAATTTAAAATAAAATATGAAACATAATATAATAAATCTTCATAGTTACTCAAGCCCAAATAAGTGATAGATTGAAATCAAAGATGTGAACCTTAATTTTGGAAAAGAAAACACATGTTCAAAAAGATACTAATCTATAAATAAGAATAATATAACTGAAAAGATAGAAAATACTGATTACTCTGATAAATACATAAAGAGATATTATAAAGTATAACAATAGTATGATGGATAAATTTTTTTATATATATATTATGGGCATAATGAAAGAAGATTCAGTTATTTAGAAAAGTTAAAGAATTGATGAAAAAATATTCATAATATGAAGAGAGAAAAAATGTATATCTGATAATTGATATAATATGATAGGAATGTGAAGTTACCGTGTTTAATTACACACTCTCGTAGTGTATTACGAACTCAACTTTAAACCAAACTCAATTCAATAAAACTAATTAGATTTGCATCGTTTATATACAATTAATTAAATGTTTTATCTACTATAACACAATAAAGTGATATATGTGATGAAAATGATTCCTTATAGAAAGGGTACATTGATTTCAGGGTTGGCGGCAATGAGCCTTACACATATGGTGACAATCGTAGTAACAATGTCCTCCACACTCAGAAGGGCATTCCAACCTCATGCCCCAGCATGGTGTTCTTCTCTTGCATTCTGCATATTCTCCTAACCTATACTCTTCCTCCTCATACACCCCTTTCTTCTTTGCTTTGTAATCATGCCTCTTCCTTCTTCCATGCCCTCCACATCTCCTCCACCCACCACCACCACCTCCTCCTCCTCCACCCCCACCGCCACCACCACCTCCTCCTCCTCCTCCACCACCTCCACCTCCCCATCCACCACCTCCTCCCCCTCCTCCTCCACCCCCACCCCATCCCCATCCACCACCTCCTCCTCCTCCACCCCCTCCATAATACACACTACTCTTGACGTGGACTTTCTTATTATTGTTGTAGGAGGTGTTGTGTTTTCCTTTTACTTCTTCTTTTATCCCTTCACTAGGAGTAGGACTAGAAGAAGCGTCGCCATTTTTCAGATCGTCACATCTAAGCCCAACAATTGTCGTCGATAGGGCAAGGATTAGACAGAGGACCCCAAAACTTGTTCTGAAGCTCTCCATCTTCAACTTCACACACTACAAACAGAATTTTGTACAATACATATAAAGCACAATATAACTTTTATATATATACACACACAGTAGCATATGGTTGTGAGAATTTTATTAGGATGTTGGATGAAGAACTGAACAGTGTCGGACCCCACCAAGTGAAATGTAGTATAAGATTGCATAGCAGTTAAGGTGATGCCTTTGTCCTTACTTTGTCCCCACTTTGTCCCCTAACCTCTCCCACTAACACTGCACACTTTACCCCCCTTTGCCACCTTGCTTCCCAATAATGGACTCCCACCATAATATTCTATTTAGGATAACCTCAACTTTAATTCTTTCCAAATAAATGCAATCAATTTGTATAATACCACTTAACAATTTATGCTACATGCCACAAAGCAAATGCTCAAGTAGCCGAAAAAACTGGATGTGTGAGGAGAAAGATAGCAAAGATTGAAGTTAATTAACTGTGACAGTTAATTATTTTGATGAAAAATTAAAAACAGTGGCTTTTTTTTGGAAATGAGATTGAGGAAAAATGAATGTATAATTCATATAACAAAACCTATACTCCCCTCTCATAGCTAGCATTGATTGGAATATGAAAATCAAAGACAAATTTCACCTAATTAACAACATCGGGTTAGGGGTTAGGATAGTGGTTACATAGTGGTCTTATGTTATATGAAAGATCTATTTAATACAAAATTCACGTTCCGTCTCTAGCATGTGCCAACTTGTTGGATTAAAAACAATTATATTATTGTGAGTGACGATTCATTCTTAAATTTGGATGTCTAGTTCTTAGATTCAGTTTGTTTATGTGGTTTGTTATTGTACCATTTCGAATCGGATAGGCATTTTGACCGAGCTCACTAAGGATCTATAAGGGAAAGTGATCGCGTGAGAGCTTTCCATGAGCCGTGAACCGACCTAACAGGTCCAAAAACACGACCTGTTTTGGCCTTGGCCCAGTATCACGCAACGTCAGCAAGGAACGAATTCCCCTAAAGGAAAGTATAACGTTTTTCCTGCACAACACATATTTTCGATAGCGTAATAAATATAAATTTCATATCCCAATAGCATAATAAATATAAATGTCATATCCCCAATAACTTAATAAATATTATCCTTATTATCCCTGATTACGCTGTTTAACTATTCCGATTTATATACTTTATATCCAGATTTTATAGAGAGTTACTCTGAAATGACACATTAATTCCTGGGTCAGAAATCCAAGCCCATGGACGCTTATAAATAGACACTCACCCACAGGGAGTATCATCTCAACTTGCATCTTTGCAATATATTTTTATCATATATACTCTTTTTTGTGCTCTCACTGACTTTAGCGTCGGAGTATAATTGCAGATGGAGCCCCTCATCTCCATAAGATCAGTTTGCTAAAAGCCAAGAGACTATTACTAACCACCTCATCCAGTTGGCGACCGACCACCAGAAGGGAGTCCAAAGAGAGCTCATCCATACTCCGACCGACTTCGAGTCGGCAAGAACAGCTATCATCAACTATATTATTCAAAGAGGTTTTAAGGTTGAATCATAAGTTGTTTTTACTTTTAGTCTAAAGATTGATCTAAATTAAAATATTATTCTTGGTAAAAACAAAACTTACAATTGCATTTTGCTTTCATCCTCTTTCTTTTTGGTTCTAGTACCTACTGTACATTAAGTTAGATGGCTAGATTTCTTTTTCATTTTCTATGACATTGCATTGGGAGGTATTTTGACGGTCTTTACAGATATATTGTTATTGGAATGATGATACACATTGAGTGAATAAGTGACAACTTCACAAACAATTAACAAAAAAAATATTTGTGTAGTCTTGTGAGGATAAATTGGGGTGACACACTTATATAAGAAGAAAGCAAGATCTAGAGGAACTTGCTTTTAGGTAAAAAAAAATGGGAAAGTTGGGTTGCTGTGCATACCATCCACACCAGATATGTAATTCAAAATACACTCCTCCCACCATCCACGTGAAACCCAATATTAACTAAAAACAAAATACCGATAGTATAATAAGCACCTTATAGTATTCATAAACCAATGAAATGATGGTAAATATAAGATTGAAAAGCACAACATCATAAATATTTGTTCCTCTTACTTTGTTTTAAATAAGAAAACTGAGGATCATCGAGACTCGAAATGTTATGGCACAAAAATCTTGACCATACCATTTCAAGTCTCAAGCACCAACGTATCTCTAATTTGGCTTAGCTACATCACGTTAGGGAAAACTAATTTTTTTCCAAAATCTTCGTGTATATCCATATTACTGATTAACTTCTACCTAACATATTAAAAGGTCTCCATGTTACATGAAGCTTAGTAATTAATTAAAGACCATGACAGTCTTCCACTACCTAAGCAACGATATTTTAGATTAAGATAGAAGCAATGATGTTTTGATTAACAATATAGTGTTTGTTTCTTTTAAACTCATGCTGTTTTCCGGCATAATTCCAACACCATTCCTGCTGTCACAATAGATTAGCTTGGACAGTGTTTCAATCAAACCTATAATGTTAAGCTTTTGTTGACTGTTTTGCTTTTTGGGTTTTAGTATTGAAGCCGAAAAAGGTGATGGGCAATAATGCACTGCCATACAGTGCTCTCCATCTGCGCCCATTTACACATTTTTTTTGTCAATTGGTGAGCAAATAGTTACCACCAATCATTTAAACTAAGCTATTCATGTCTTATTCTCCATGTAATTTTCATGTCAATATAGACACGGAAGCATATTATCCATCTTCCTTTTCACTGCACCATACAAAAAGCACATACTTTCTCATCCAACGGTACATCTAAAATCATCCTTTTTAGCGTTTGATCAGTTTTTTTAAAATTTAAGCCTTAAACTTAAAGTTATTTAACAATTTTATAAATTTAGAAACTATTTTGTGTTAAAATTTATTGAGTAATATAAAATTCTAAAATCTCGAGACTTGGGATAAAATATAAAAAGTAAAAGTCAAAAACTCCTATTGATCATTCATAGTTTTTTTATACAAAGATCATTCGTAGTTTATGTGTACATACACAATTTAGTAGACAGCTAAAGAAACAGGTTGTAGTTACAATTAATAGTTCTTCTGTAACTTGTATATAAAGCTGCACTATACACTCTTCCAGGTCCTAGCCACCTTTTGGTAATTGATTGTTCAGGTGTGGCCTTCCTTAGAAGCTAGTCTGTTTCCAAAAACTACTAACAAAATAAGTAAGCGTATATTGCATATATGTATCTATAACTACAGATCAGGCATAAGCCTGGAAGAAAAAATATCTAGATACTAATCTCTCGGAAAAAAGGTTAATGAACTGGTTTTGTGTTGGTGATTTACATGTACTAACAGATTTATTTATACCTTGAACTTATTAGGCCAACGGCTTTTTGTAGGTGCTGTTTGAAGTTGTTAGCCAGTTTTCTGGTTTAAAATGGACATTTTTTTATTTGTAAAAGTTTTGGGATACCTCTAAAGTATTTCTATTTATTTATTTAATTCTTTGTTGATAAAAAAAAATTCTCAAAAAAAGCTGTTGAAAATAAAAGTGGAAGAATAAAGAGAAAAGGAAATAATTAAAATGAAGGTAGTTTAAGGTGTTGGAGTACTCTTGGTTGTTAAAACTCCCATACAGCACTCATTAACACAGTTCATAGAATGGAGAAAAAGAAAAAGGGAAAAAACTGGAGAACTCTTTTTATTCACTGATGATTGAGAGGCATTTACAAAAACACTATGACGCTTGAATTTATACGCTTGAATTAATTTATTCTCTTCTCCGATGCTGAAATAGAACAACAATTGTCCAATTGAAGCTGGTCCAGTATTTTCTGTGTCATCCGAATGTAGGAAGAGTGGCCTTCAATAAGATGTGTCACATCAACCTGCAAAGCAACAAAAAGAAAAAATGTCACCTTCAGGCAAATAAATCGTTGCAAAGTAAATAGTTGCATCGAGCATATAATGGAAAATAACTTACATTCTCAATGCCATGAATATCAACAGATTGAATTCCAGCCAATCCTTGAGAGAATAAACTGCATTAAAAAAAATATAGAAAAAAAAATTTACGACCTTGTGTTGTCTTTGACGAGTATGATTTGTAGCAAGTCAAAAATTGACGAAAATCAGGTATTTCCTTCCGGTTTCATGCTCTCAGATAAGGTGTGTAGAGTAAGAGTGAGTTATACATTATTTTCCCAATTTTGATATAACAAACAAGGGTAAAGTAGTTTTCATTTCAGGTCAAGACAGTGAACTAAGGACGTGGAGCAATTGGCAGCAATATTTGAGATTCTCCGGTACATGATGAAATATTACACAAAAATAAAGGATTTTATCAATTTTAGGTTTCTAACAATGATAAAAAAAATTGTCTATACCTAAATATTCTGTGGTGAAATTAGAATAGCAGAGTACGATGTTAGATAAATTCTGACCGAGCATCTTATTAGTTTCTGTCCCATATTAATATTATAAGAGTATATTACCCCTTCAGTGAAATACATTATTATTCTTGTTCTAATTTCATGTAAAATAATCAGGGTGTGATGAAGGGATGTGATGAAGGGGTTGCTAGAATTCTGAATGTAGAATGGGTGCAGGTAAAGGAAAGCAGATTAGAAGAATTAGAAGGTTTAGATGTGCTGGTGTTATCATGTTCAGAGAACCTTATAATGCTGCTGAGGGGTGTTATGTGACTCATCTGCTATAGCTGGGGTTGAGCCGGTTTAAGGGGCTAGGATATGCGGTGAGCGGTAAAGTGAGGAAGGCCCAGCTGTGATCTCGGGAGTGTAGAGGTTTCTCTTCATGAGTAAAGCTTAGCAAGAACCTTAATAGTTTGCTTTGCTGGATGTGTCCTCTGGAGGGTTACATTGCACCAGCAAGCATCAATCGTGTGCTGTATAAGCTACTAGTAAACGGACCACAGGTTTGGCACAGAATTACTAGTACTGGTACTGTGAAGGCATCAAGTGCTACCGAGTTATACCATAACCAGCTTTGGTGACAAATACAGTGTGTTCTTTGCAGCTATACTATAGTTATGCAGAATCCTTATAGCAAAACTGTCTTTTATTCTATGGTATAGCTTTTCTTAGTGTTGTTCTTGCTTATGTAACTTGTATAAGAGTTGAGACACCCCTAAAGTGTTTCTTTTTAATTTATACTTATTCTTTGCTGATAAAATAAAAACATTATTATTCTTGTTCTAATTTCATGTAAAATAATGTTTACAACTCATTTTTTCCCTTGCCTATCTATCACATTACTTGTCTTAACTATTATTCTCTTTTCTATGCTAGAACTGTTATGAAAAATTGTGTAGTGCGGACTCAAGAGTTACACTTGCTAGTGGAACTTAACATGTCTCCTATATGGATAGCACATACCTGGCACGGAAAGTTATACCTAACGTCCAGTCATTGGAAGAGTAAGCATTCACAAACCTTCCAGCCACAATCTGCATGGTGGCACTATCATTAAATTCTAAATGATAAAGTTCATGGATGGAATAATAAGAAAAATTGTAGAGAAATTCCAGGTACCTTTCTAGCTGTCGCCCAGTTTTCGTCTGCAATTGAGATGGGTGCTCCAAGCAAAACAACCCTTTCCACTATTCCAGCTGCATAAGACAGCACAGTATGAAGAAATTATAAAGCAAACAGTATAAAATTCCAAACACATGAAAACCAATACGTGGGGGATTCTAGATTACCATTGTCTCCTTTGGAGTCAGCCAAACATTGGAGACATTTGAAAATAACACGGGCTCCCAATGAAAAACCTACTAGTGTCACAGGCCTGGATCATAAATAGAAAGCTACCAAATATATTGGATTATACAATGAGACAACATTATCATCAACCTTTAGCAATTTAGATGGTGTCACCTGTTTCCTTGCAAGCCTGTCAACAGTACTTCAGAAAGCACCTTACCAGCCTTGTCTGATCTGCTCCAATAAAGAGAAAGCGAGCTAAATATAATGTAAGAAAATTAAATGGTCATAATAGATGACTTGCAACAAGATACTAAGTAACACCTTCTGTTCAAGAGAAACCATAACTTAAAATTGTTTATACTTGCCACGACGAAGACAAATTTTACATAATGGTAACTTAAACATTGATGTCCGCATCCCAATCAACAAATTTGAATTCGAATTCATACGTATCAACGTGTAGATATAGATATGCAATCTTTGCTAGCATATAGTTTCTATTTAATTTAAATTAATTGATCGTGTTGGTTAAATCAAAGGAGGTTAAATGGATCAGAATCAGCAGATGCAGACTCATTTATTACAACGTCCATAACAATATTAATAATATATTCTTAAGATCAAGAGTACTCTGGAAGCCTATAACCTGAAATTAAAAGCAACCCATCATCTGTGTTTATGAGGTGGACCAAAGGTGTTATCTTTTAAGGTAAGTGAAGATTTCAATTTGTAAATTCTCTTTGGGGTTGGAGGGCTGGATGGAGGTTTACGAAGTACTTGGAGCCAGAAAAAGCCAAGGAGCACTTTTGGCGTGCATTTGGTGAGTACGTGGACCTAGTAAGAGTAATTGGTCTCCATTTGGGTTATGCTTGAAGAAGGGGTCTTGAAAGATTTATTGGCAGTAGGTTAAGGGAAGCAGAATGGAAGGAAATAGCTTGATGGTATGGTAGTAGGAATGCTAGTAAGGATGCAGGGAGTTTAATTCTGGGTAGGTAGATGAAGTAGGGACTGGTATACTGTCAAATGGTATACTGGATGCCTAAAAACCGTTTCCGGTTCATGGAAAAAGAATGCCAGGGCATTGTATATCATTAAGCTAGCATGTGGAATGGAGGTTCTAAGTCAGTCTTGAGATAGAAGCTTGGAAATTGGGAGCCGTATGGTGGAGAAGAAGGAAGGGTAGAAGCTTTTCAATATGAATCAAAGCTGGTGGAATTCCTGCTACCTTTCCAGCTGCTAAGGGCTACAAAGTAAAAGCTTGTGGACTTTTTTCCCACACTGGAATATTGCTTATTGCAAGATGCTTCTATGCTGAATTTTCTAATGTGGAGGCACGTTTTAGCGCACTCCAGGCCTATCTCCCTTTTAAGTTTGTAAAGTTTAGAGGTGCAAAAGTTTTTGCTGCAGCCACAATCATGATTACTCCACATGGTTCTGCAGAATGTGGTATAATGGGTGCTGGTTTGTGGTACTTTGGGAGCTCTTAGGCAATGGTATCTTTAGATCTTTGTGTAGGTTTTTTGGGCTGGTAGAAGGGATATTTTCTTTTCAAGAAAACAATACCTTTAGTTGGTTTGGGTTTTTTGGATTTGTATACGGATTGAGGTACTCTGAATTATCTCTTTTATTATAATTTATTCTTTGGTGATAAAAAAAAAATGTTAGTGTCAAAAGTGTTTGCTACTTTAATAACCATCATAGCTTTATTAAATGGATACTACAACCAAGAAAGGCACTTACCTGTCCACTGCAATTGCCCATTTGCTGTCAATAATATCAAATGTGGCAAGTAAAGTTGTTGGCCATGCTAGCGCTGTCACTAGTGAGCCTAATATTGTCATCATGGCACCATCTTTCATCAACCGAATCGCAATTTCTACAACATTATTAATCACCAAAACCTTAAGTTTGATGTCAAATATATTTTATCATTACTAGAACATATATATACAGGGGATTCAAAGAAACTACGTGAAGTAAGCCAGTCCCGGACGGCTGTGCTCAGTGCAATCAAATTTTTAGACTCATATTGGAGCACGTACCTATACACACAGGTTGTTAGTATAAAATATTAGAAATATTAAGAAAGTGAATTCAAGAAGAGTAGGTTTGATTCCGTCAGATATCATATAACATTTAGTAAAATTAATAATTCATTAGAAGAAGTTATTTACTGAAGAGCGGCACATAAGTTTCAAAACTTGTGAGTATTTTACATAACCTTCCCTATTAGCGTATGCGCTTTTATGAAAATAACCAATTAAAGATGGGAATAAAGTTTTGGAAATAAAATAGAAACTGATGAAAAACCAACTTGACTAAATTATCAAATAATGTGTAAGAAATTTTGAAGTAATTGACTTCTGTTTGGTCCAGCCCACAAAAAACTGTATTAAAGGTGTATCTCAAGAAAAACAAAGCCGCAATCCAAAGATAAAACTGCTTTTGACCACAGTAGAGCACATTTATTCTATACGTTACAGTAACAAAATTCTAGTTGTAGAGGATATTTTTCTTCATACCTCTCCATGTTATCATTGAGACCTTCCCAAGGTTCTACGAAATCTTTCTCCGCAAATGCATGCCCAGAAATGGAGATTCTAATTGCTAGGTGCTGAAAATTGAAAATAGAGGTTTCCTTTAAATTTCAATAATCATATTAGGGTATTTCACAATTAACTATAATAAGATCCTCCTGGGTTCATCAAGTCAAGCACAATACAAGTGCCTCCTAGTGAGCCTACCAAGTGTTCTTGATCCAGCCAAACCCCTGAAACAGCTAATAGTTCAAAGTAATCAGTATCGTGTAATGACATTTTGGAACTTACGCCTTGATTAGCGCCTCCAACACTTTTTAACTCAAATTCCTCCAGATTTCCAATTCTTGTTGCCATCTTACACCCAGAAAGGCCAGCTCCAGCAGCTGGATTACAAAAGAAGCAAGTCACTTGGCATTAATCCATATACATTTGAAAAGGGGTAATTTTTGCCTCAAATAGTATAGGTTGTGTGTATTTTCAGTAGTTCAATTGATGGTGAATGCTTTCTCAACGTATGCAAACCAAATTTAATTTTCCACACCTCCAAATGATGCCATAACGGCCACAGATCCAGCAGCAGATCCTGTAGCAGTTGCTGCAGCGGCAAATCCACCAGCTCCGATGGCAGGAACAACACTGCCTAGCGCAGGAGCCAAAGCACCCAATCCATGAGCAATTGCCGGGGCAGCCAAGCCTGTCAAAGCATTTCAATACTTAAGATACTCCTATTATCTGACCCGACTTTAAGTTAGATATTCAGTATCGGATACATGCCCCCAGTTACAGCCATTATGGCTCCTCCAGTTACAGCAGCTGCTCCTATGATACCTCCACGCTTCCATTTATCAAGCGTAGTTTCTGAACCTGCAGATTCTTCTTCCTTAGCATCTTCTTTATTCGCTTCATTTATTATAGCAAAAGCAACCATAGACTCCATTGCTTCCTGCATAATATCACGAAGAGGGTAAACTTTCAGCGATACAAGGCTTCTGAAAAACCAGTAAAGCATTGAGACATACGACCATCTACATCACATCATTAAGGAGAGAACTTTTTTGTATGAAATTCAGACATCACAATCATAACAAACAAGATTCACACGTCACAAACGTAACATATAAATTATAATACCATATGGTGTTTGAAATGCAGGCTAATGTTCCAAGCACACAGACCATTTCATTCCAGTTGACATCAAGCCATACAGAAAGCAACCGCAGAGCCACACGGTGACGAGCATCATAGCCCTGCTTTGACTTGTCAGTGTCTGCTACACAAGCCGCAACTAGTGTGTATAGAACCGTCACTTTCCTCTGGTAACCAACAAGGGTTGCCTCCTCAAAAGATTGTTCAAACGTCTCAATTTCTAGTGTATTAGAAGCTTGTTTCTTTATAGGCAGCAAAGCTGAGCTCTCCATACTGTCACACATATCATCTTGGCTCCCAGTTTTCTGCCTAGTTAGAGAATTGGCAGTAGGAGAAGTATCATTCAAGGTCAACGCCGACTCATGGACAGCTTCGGTCAACTCGGCTTCTTTCTTTGATTCTTCAGAAGATGTTGCACCACCTTCCTCTGACAGCGATGTCAAAAACTGGAAAGAAGCAACCATCATTTTATCATTATATTTTAATTTTTAACAAGAAAGAAAAGAAGCTATTTGTAAGCCATGAAACATTTTTAATCTACAGTATAGAAAATGAAAATGAAGGGAATGAAGAACACACAGATCGAACGTTATCTCTGAAATGAGAAGAGGAACAGGCAGTTTCCTTTATGCCCTGCCAGGAGTCTTCATCCACTCCAAGGAACCTGTCAATTTTTATCATCATATTGTTATTACGAGTTTAATCTTGATATCACTTACACTATTACCTAATTAGTAGTCTCCAATACCATCTTTAGTAATTATTACAAAAATCAATCATGTTAATTATAATACACATAAATGTGAATAATCTATTATTTAATAAGAATATAACTTTTTTACACTCTCCCTCAATCCTAACTAAGTTTAATTCTTATACGTGGGTTCTTAATTTAATTCCAACAAGGATAGAAAGAAACTCGTAACAGAACAAAACAGAATTAAAGATTATATATATAAAGACCAATTTAATAAGTTTAACTTCTAAGAAGAATCAAATGGAATAAATTATACATTCAATTATCATCTTAACACAGAATCCAGAACCGTACATTACAGCATTAATTTTGTTGTGTTTATATATATGAATACCTAAAAACTGAGCAGAGCAAATGAATGTTCTGGTGAAACCAGAGGTCCGAGTCGTTAATTTGAGAGACGGGAGAAGAAGTCTCTGTTCGACGAATCTGAGAGTGGTGAAGTGCGAGAGCGAACAGAGAAGCTGCAGTGCGTCTATGAGCAGGCAACAAGATTGAGTTCCTTTCTTCCATCAGTTACTTGATTTGAAGCCGATGGAAACTAAGGCGTTGATTGAACTGAAATGTGGAAGCAATAATCGCAATCTATCATCTTCCTACTAGTTCAAACACAAGAAAAACAAACATGCAGTTATTTTATAGATCAGAATGTAGAGCTCACAGTTGCGATTTCCTTTACCTTTTCAAACTTCAAGATCGCTTCTGGCTTTGACGAATGAATGATAAGAAAGTGCTATTTCCTCTCGCACTAGCGAGAAACCACGTTGCTCGCCGTAATAAAATGACATTCATCTTATTCCAGGGAAAGAAATTACAATTTATTTTCTTTTATATTTGTTATAATTAGCTCTTAAATTAGAAGTTCTAAATTTAAAAAAAAAATCAGATATTTATTTTTCATAAAATTGATCTAACCGAGAGTGAGAACTCAAGCGTGAGATAACATATTATGGATAGTCTAATAACGACTCGATAGCGGGTGGCCTATAAGTCTAACAAACACTCGCAATAAGTTCAAGACGGCTATAATACCATATTACTGGACTTTAAACCTAACACATGAGGGAGAGGTTCTAACTACTTATATATAATAATGAAATGTTCTTAATGTAGGATTTCCAAAACACAGAAAACACTACATTATACTTTCCACATACATAAATAAATAATAATTTTTTTTTAGCAGTAACATTTTGAGAAAACAAAGAGATTATGAAGATAGCGATGTCTATATACAGCATTTTGGTTTCTCTTTCTGTGGTTGATGAGGAACGGGAGCACCCTTGGCTCTTCCCCAATTACCAGGAGAAGGGTTCCAGATACCATAATCTTCTGCATCAAAAAATTCGCCACCTTCATTCACATCATTCAGCTGTTCTGGTGTTGAGGATGATGATATCAGTGTTGTTGAGGATGTGGATATTATTGCATACATTCCTATCGTCACAACTACTACTATCTTACTTAACTTCAACATTTTTTTTGAGCTCATCATTTTGGTTTCAATCACTATTCTGTCACTCCATTATAATGCTATTATTTCTATCTACCCTAATTATATTCATGATTTTTCTTCTATTTTTTTCTTAAAACTATATATCATATATATTATAGGTACTATAATGTTATGTATAGTAAAGTAGCTATTTACATTATAATATGATGACACAAAACTATGTTACAATACCATAAAATTATGGTATACTATTCTTCTCCAAAATGTTAAAAATTAAATTAATAAAAATTATTATTATTTACATATGTATTTTATTTTCGTTTATGCATATTGCAATTGAGAGATAACACCATGTTTTTTCCCGTATTTTTTTACCCTTTTTTGTAGTTTTTTCTGTCATTTTTCTGCTTTGTGTATTTGTCTTTGCTCAAATGCACATCTGATTGACTTTCTTTTCCATTTTTCTAATCTATTTTCATATTTTTTTTTCTATTCATAGAAATAAATAAATGCATATACTTAAAACTAAAAATTAGTAAATAATAATGTTCTTGCCTAAAAATATATTTAGTTTTTAAATTAAACATTTAAATAAGACGTAGTATACAGTTCGGATTTACGTTTTTATTTATATTTATTTAAGAAAAAAATATACTTTTATTTATTTTAGTCTTTACAAAATACACTCTTGGTTTTTATATGTTAAACTTATGATATAATTGTTTTAAAGCTTTTTACTAGTATATGAATTATTATTATTATTTTTAATAATGTTGCAGAGTATTCACTAACTTTACAGTGATTAGTCTCTTAAAAATCTAACCGCTGATATTTAATTGAGTCTCTCTTCTTTTAACTACAATTTTTTTTGTTTACAATACTCTAAAGCCTTAATAGAAAGAGTCTGAATCCAATACTAACATATATGGATTATGTATCATGTTAACATGTAACATATATAAAAGAAATTACAGGATCCTAAGACAAATATTATTTGCTTACCTTAAAATAAATGTTATAAATTAATAACAATAACTTCAATTTATTTAAGAGTGAGAAAATTTGAAATATACTTAGATTAAAATAAAAACAACAAATATAAAGGCTAAAAATATACTTAAGTTTTTTAAAACATGTCCCCTTAACAAAACTCTTTTGCTCACACTGAATGAATGATATATCATGATCATTGCATGTTCTTGGTAGTAATCATCTAGGTGCTACTTGTATTAGTATTTTATAATGTGGGATGTTAGGGTATAAATGCAATAACTAATACGTTTTCTGATTTAGTGAGGAAACTTCATGAATTATTTTGAGGGATAAATTTTTTAAATATTCATATATACTCCAATTTAAAAATAGCATAATTGTACTCAAACTACAAATTTTGAATGGTGAGAAGGGTGAAATAAAAACAAAACTATATAATGCGAATAATTTAAAATTTAAATAAATTGTATAAATAAAAATAAAACAAAGGGAATATTACAAAATTATTGATTTATAAGTATTAGCTATATTAAATAAAATTAAAATTAAAATTAGGTTGCGTTGTCTTTATTGACGTAGCTTGACAATTTTGTAAAAAATGATATAAAATAAGGTTGATGGAATTTGGAAGTCTTAAATTTTCAATTTATCTTAAAAAGTAAATTATATTCATCTAATATAATTTATAAAAAATTAAAATTAAAATTAAGAAATAGTAGAATCTGAAAGGAATAAAATAAATAAATGGAAGACATGACGTAATAATTAAAATCATATATACTTTGAGTTTAAAAATAAATATATATAATAAAAGATAAAATTAAAATTAAATAATATAAAAAAATATTAAAATAATAATATTGATCGTATAAAAAATATGAATTGTGATACATTATCCTTAATTTAATAACGAGAAATAAAAAAAAAGGGGAAAAATAGTGGCACGTGTCACAGAGGGTTGACATTGAAAGCGTGAAGATGAGTGAGATTTTGATCGAGGGTCAAAATAGTGAATGAACTTGAAAGGAACACAACGGTTAACGTAACTGTTTTATGTCTGGCCGGTGGGTGCGGAAAGGAACACAACGGTTTTGCCACCCCATTACCAAACCTATTCTGCTGCATCTCTTCCTCCTCTCCGTTCTCTCTTTCTCCGGTCACTCGCCGGTGACAGAGATGCAGAGAACGGTAATTATACTTATTTGCTCATTCACATTTTCGCATTAATACAATCAATCATTGATTTGCTTCCCAGACATTTCATTCTTGCGCATTTCCATCTTTCTATCCGTAGGGGTTGGGACGCTGCGTTTAGCGCGTTACAGGAACAATGTTGCCCATAAAAACGGAACGTCTTGTTGCGACCATTGCAATCGTGCGCGTACGGCGAATAATTCACTGAGTGTCATCATTTCCGATAGTTAAGTGCATTTCGCGTGGATGGTGAAGATCAGAGACACAGCGTCCATGGAGGACGCCAGAGAGGAGCAGGGGAACTTTCCTCTTTCAAATGCCGAGGAAGAGAGAATCTTCGTTTCGATCAGAGTAAGACCTTTGAACGAGAGAGAAAGAGCGAGGCACGATGTGTCTGATTGGGAATGCATTTCTGCCAACACCATCAAATTCAAGAACAACGGCCATGCAGAACAGCGACCACTGTCAATGGATACCTACACCTATGGTGAGAAACATGAAGATGCTACTTCTGGCATGTCTGTAGTCTATACTAATATCATTAGGGTTCATGTGAATTGTTATATTTTATGGATTTTTGAATTTTTGTTCACGATTTGATTTCTCAGTTTTCCAGGTATTTGTAATTTATATCACAATATTATTATTTAATTTTATGGTGTATTGGAAACAGACAGGGTATTTGGGGAAAAGTGCAATACAAAGCAGGTGTATGAACAGGGGATTAAGGACGTTGCCCTTTCTGTAGTTAGGGGAGTCAACTGTGAGTAATCTTCTTCTTGTTTGATTATTCCTGATTCTGTAATATGTTTATTTCTGTGTTGGCTGGTGGTTTCTTTTTTCTTTTAAGGGGTTTCTCATTGGTGAAACGTAATCTCAGCTAGCATTTTCGCATACGGGCAAACAAGTAGTGGAAAGACGCACACAATGACTGGCATTACTGAATATGCAGTAAGGGACATTTATGAATACATAGAGAAGGTATAGAACGATTCGTATTCTGGTCTCATCTTGCAATGAAATGGATAATGATGTTCTTCGATAGTTTCCGAAAGGTTGACATCTCTTGTTGCGTTTCAGCATAAAGACAGAGAATTTGTTGTCAAATTCTCTGCCATGGAGATCTATAATGAAGCTGTTAGAGATCTTCTCAATGCAGGTGCCACTTCACTGAGAATTCTAGATGATCCAGAGGTAATTTTAGTGGAGCAATTTCCTTGCTCTGTTAAAGAGTTCCTTGTTTAGTTCTTTTGAATGGTTGAGAATATATGCACCTCAAACAGAAAGGGACTGTTGTGGAGAAACTCACAGAAGAGACACTGAGAGAAAGGACACAGTTACACCAACTCCTTTCGATATGTGCAGGTATTGGGTGCTCAATTACCATATTGTTTTACGATTTACAGCTTTATAGGCTTTAGGGTGCTCTACTTCAAGCCATATATGCGTGTTTTCCTGCAGCTGAAAGGACAACGGAAGAAACAGCAATGAACGAAGCTAGCTCCAGATCTCACCAAATTCTTCGATTGGTATTTCTTTTATCATTAAATTGCTTAGTGATTGAGATAATTCTTCTCATTTTATTCCTAAATTTTCTCAAAATGATGATTCCTGCAGACGGTTGAAAGTAATCCTTGTGATTATGTTGACGCCGCAAGATCTGGAGTTCTATTCGCCAGTGTGGTATGATCTTTGTCGTATCCCATATATTAGTAGGAGTGTCTCTGTTTGTTAATGGACTCGTAGATGAAATGAACAAGATTTGGTTTCTTTGTACAGAATTTTGTTGATCTAGCAGGAAGTGAACGTGCTTCTCAAACATTGTCAGCAGGCACAAGATTGAGAGAAGGTAGCCACATAAATCGCAGTTTACTGAGCCTTGGAACTGTAATTCGGAAACTAAGGTAGAATTTACTCCCGCATACATAGTTAAAATTTGGGTAATTATGCCTAATTACTTTAATAAATTAGGTGATTTATATGAAAAAGGTGATATAGATTGATATGATAAGTCCGCAAAATGATCACATAAAGTATGCACAAAGGGATCCATTAGATTAAACTAAGGGCATGATAGATCGATTCTTATATCTTTGAATGTGATCATTGGATTATGATTATGTATATGGATCCCATCCATTAAGTCCGGCCTCTGGAGAATGTTTTAATGGATCACCTTTATGGAAAAAAAAAAATATATACTTTGACATCTTTTAAAATTGTATACATGAATTTAAAAATAAATATATATAATAGAAAATAAGTTTGAAATTAAATGATATGAAAAAATATTAAAATAATAATATTAAAAGTTGTATTAGTGGTATAAAAATGTGAGTTGTATCATTTCCAAAAAAAAAAACATGAACCCAGGTATAGTTCATCATTCCCCTGTATTGTGACACCTATTAAATTAATCTTTAAAATTCATGCACCTTTTTCATTTCTTTCTTCCTCCATTTTATCTCACTTGGCACTCTCAAGGATCTTCACTCTTTTCTTGCATTAGTTTGTCACTGATAGGAGTGTCTTTAGTTTTTTCATTATTTAAAAACATTTCAGATTACATAATTTAAAAAATATTTTTAGATTTGGAAGTGACCTCCAATTCGAAAAAAATCTAATATATATATATATATATATATAATTATATAATTCAGAATCTGAAAATAGTTTCAGAGTATGAAATTCGAAATATATTTAAAAAAATGATATTCTAAATTACATAATCCGAAAGTCTTTTCTAAATTTGAGAGTAGCTTATGACTTAGGTAATTTAGACATATTCTGAATTATATAAACCGAAGTTAATCTCATATTTAGAAAAAACTTTCAAATTATGTAATTCGGAAGCTAATCACAAATCTAGAAAAAAACTTTCAAATTATATAATTCAAAATCTAATTATAAATCTAGAAAAAAACTTTCAAAATATACAATCCGGAATATAAATTTCCATTTATTTTTTTTATCGAGAAACATTTTAAATAAAAAACTTGTGGGAGTGATACAAGAGGGTATGGAGGTGCAGGAAGAATAAGCGTGAACCCAGTACCAGTACGGCATCTTATAGGGCAATTGTTGTACTTGGGTCACTCTCCCATCTGTTTGCTACATTGACACCGTGCTAATAGACACTTCCAAAGAAAAAAGCGAAAAGAGTTTATATGATTAGTGATACGGTCTGATAGTAGAAAAACTGATAAAAATAATAATATAAAATAGTTACTCTAAATTTATATTTAGTTGTTTCCTACTCTCAAAGTTTGTTCGCCGTGCAATGACAGGATCTTGATATAGTTCATTGAAACTGCTGAATGTTCTGCTAGTGAGTGGATGTGGTAGTTTTGGTAAATCAGAAGAGCTAGAAAATGGTGTGCAAAGTATTTTACAGAATCACCAATAGCTCAAATTAATTGTAGAAAATGCTTATTCAAATAAACGAAAAATTAAAGTATCTTATACCCACGAAGAACTAAAAAAAATAGTTTTTATACAAAAAACTAAGCGTCTCCGGTTTTTATTTCAAAATTTTATGATTGACATGTATATAATTTTTAAATTTGTATATTTTGTTGAAAACAAAAGCTAACCTAGTTTCGAACATTACAATTCAATTTGTGTATATAATCTAATTAGTTGGGGCATTACAAACTTATTTCAAGTATGAAAGAAAATATTAGCTTAATCAAAATATTGGTTGAGGACTAAAATATGTTGGGAGAAGCTAAACTTGATCAACGCATCACTTGACTTAAGCTCCCATAAAATTTATGTGTGGTCGATAATGGTTTGATGACACTAGTGCTCCATTTGAAGATCCTGGTTGGCCAGTTCGTTTGGTAGCCATGCAAATCCTATTTAAATTTAAATTTGCATAAATATAGAAAACTAGAACTAGGAATTATAAAGAGACATTTTTGGGAAATTTAATCCAAGCATGGTCCATATTAGCCGGATTTTTACTAATCGTTTTAGAGAAACAAGACTTCTTTGATTAGCGCTGGAGCACGTGTGTGTTTTCCTGCATCTGCTTCTCAAAATATTTGTTTTGATTCATCCTGGCCAACGTTCTCATCAATGAAAATTCTCTTATTTTACAGTTCCTTCTATTTTTTCCTTCACCTTGTTACTTCATCAATTACAATGTTTAGTATAAAACCCTAAATGCTAAACCATAATTATTGTATGCAGCAAGGGAAGAAATGAACACGTACCCTACAGAGACTCTAAGCTTACTCGCATTCTACAGAACTCGTTAGGTGGCAATGCCAGAACAGCGATCATTTGCACCATTAGTCCTGCAAGGAGCCAGAGTGAGCAATCAAGAAATACTCTGCTTTTTGCTGGTTGCGCAAAACAGGTGACTACTAATGCTCGGGTCAATCAAGTGATGTCAGACAAGGTTTTGGTAAAACAACTGCAAAAGGAACTGGCTAGATTGGAGATTGAATTAAGGAACTCCACCCCAAATACCATCTTACTCAGGGAGAGAGAACTCCAGATTCAAAAGGTGAGAGTAGATTCAATAAGTTGAGTTCTTATTGTTTTAATCTGTTAGTTTGGTTGCGGGTCGCTTATATTATGTTAAATATATTTTTAGTTTTTTTTTTAAATTTAAAATATTTTTTTAATTCTTCAAATTAATAGTACTAGATTTTGTGAAGTGTGATCGCTACCATTTTATAATTGCAAGGGTTTGAGTTTGTAATCAGTGTAAATGAATGAAGGATAGCCCATAAAAAGCGGTTCGAGCGTTGAATCGGATAATTATCTTTCAGTGATTTTAACAATCATAGATAGCCTACTTACAAAAAGATATAGAAAGGAAAATTTTGGTGTAGAGCATTCTATTTTTGATAATTTTTATTCAGTTTATCCTTTTTTTTCGCATATAATTCGAAAGCATGCAGATGGACAAAGTGATCAAGGAATTGACTCGGGAACGTGATCTCTTTCAATCTTGTGCTGAAAATAGACACCAGTCTGCTGGGAAAGATCAGCTTTTGAGAGATGACAAATATTCAGCCTCAGAATTGTCAGGTGTTGCTAATAAGCTCCTTCGCAGGACAGACAGCGCATCTGAGAATCTTAAAATAACAACATCCAGTTTACAGCACAATGGGAATTCTGACGACGACTTTCTTCTGGATGGTAATTCTCCCACGTTTGCTGGGCCTGATCCATGTCATGGTTGGGAGGAGATGGCTAGCAGAGTTGAACCTGAAGATGACTGCAAGGAAGTTCCATGTATTGAAATAAAAGAAGTGGAAACAGACCACAAAATAAATGTTAAATCATCCTCAGGGAATGACCATAGTGAGTTAAATCCTGTTGCCGTAGATAATACCAACGACCTTATTGTGTACCTCTTAAAGAAATCCAATGGATCTTCTCAAATAGATAAGGTGGATCAGGAATCTTCTAAACATCCTGACATAAACAATTTGGAGCAGGAACCTGCCACACCTCAACTGAAGGAGCCGCAAAAGGTATCCTACACATTACCCACTGAGGTCGAAAGGAAAAACTCTGCTAGTTCGGTTTGCTATGAGGACAACCTACCCGAATCAAAGTTACAAACCACAGAAAGAAAGTCTTCCGGAAAAAAATCTTCAATTCACGAGAGGAATGCTTCAGTTGAAGACGTAGAATCCCTTTGGGATTCTGATGCGGAGGATACTGCCAGCGTTCTCAATTTTGTTGTAGGAATGAACGAAAGGGCTAAGCAAAAGCCATTGGACGAGGACATGGATGATATTATGGTAAGCAACAGACTCCCACCTACTAACACTTACTCTAATGCTGTCTATCCATTTTGCAACAGTACTCATTCATAATTTTACTTATTTATCAGGTACGTGCAAGGGCATCTGGAATCAATAAACGTGTGAACAGAGTCAAAGGTGTCAGTTTCATTGGAACTCCGGAGCCTTGTAATTTTGAGAGGCAGCTAAGAGATACAATTCAACTTTGGGATGCATGTAATATACCGTTGGTACATAGATCCTATTTTTTTCTTCTCATCAAAGGCGAACTTTCGGATTCTGTGTACTTCGATGTAGAGCTCAGACGTTTGTCTTTCCTAAGGGACACGTTTTTTAGCGCAACAAACAGTACAGGACATGGCTCGGATGTCACACCTAATTCAAGGTAAAATCTTTTTGTTTCATGAATAGACTTTAAACATGTCATTCGCATCTATCTACATTTGCAAATATGACCAATCATGTTGATTGATTCTCATTGTGACAGGGCAGTCCACTGCATGTGTCTTATTTTTGTTGATGCAAGACATTTGTGTTATGTAGTTTTCACATTTTTGGAGATGAAATTTTGTAATTGTTTACTTCTTCTTAGTGGAATGTTTAAAGGACTAGTTAGATCATATATGTTGAGAAATTAATTCGAACCAAATAGATCATATTGCGGACTATATAGTAAAATTGGATATTATTGACATGCTCATGTAAGTGCTAGAGTAAAAAGATACTGAAAATATGAAGTAGTTGATCATCTCATGAAAAACTGTAGATCAATAGTACTGTAAAAAACCTTCTGTCATGTCTAGTATTTTCACTCTTTTTTCTCATTTTCACTGACCAGTTTGATGTCACTGAATCGTGAGAGGAAAATGCTAAGCAAGCAAGTGCATAAGAAGTTTTCATGGAAGGAAAAGAACGAACTTTACATGAAGTGGGATGTGGATTTAAAATCTAAGCACAGAAGTGTACAGTTGGCATGGTGCTTATGGACGAATACTAAAGACTTGAACCATGTAAGGGAAAGTGCAGCACTTGTTGCCAAGCTGGTTGGTTTTATAAACTCAGGTGAGGCCCCAAAGAAAACATTTGGACTTGGCTTCTTATCCCGTCGGAAGGCCTAGAAATCCCATCTACTATTGTTTTGAAAGCCTCCATAGCCTAATTCTTATCATCCTCAATTCTTTGTGCAACCTTTTTTCTTTTTTTGCCTCTTCCCATTGACATCTGAGAAACCCATGTTTCATGAATACAAAAGAAAGACAATGTGTAAGAAATCTGGATCATACCTCCTTCAGCAGGAGAAATTGAGACGATACCAATAATATTTATAAAACAAAAAACAAAATTGAAAAATGGGACCATTGATACGATGGAAAGAGGTGAAAAATATTGTTGTACAAAATTTATATTTTTTGTAGTTACATAAGTTACATAAAATGTATAAATTTTGAATAATTCTACAAAAATTATAAAATATTTCTATTAATCTCATTTAGGAGAAAAAAGAAGTTCGGAATACTTTTTAAAATTTTAAAGCATAATGTAATTTGTCTTTTTATTTAATACTCCCTTAACAAATATTAGTTAGATTTAAATATAATTTGTTGCATCAAGCAATTTAGCATTTCCAAGTTGAGAATAACTGTATTTGACGTAAATAAACGAGAATAGATGGATTGAGAGATACATTTTTTTTTAATTGTCTCTCTCAATATATCTTCTTAACAAATCCTATTTTTGTTCCCTGATTGGAAATATTAATAAAATTTGAAAATTTACCCAAATCCTAAATCCAGAATCAACTTTTTAAACTGGCATACCGCATGTTAACATCCCTATTTTTTTCCCATATTTGTTAATATATTATGCATGCAATATCTAATTAACATGTAAATATATATTAGGTTATCATATTTGTATCTCAAAACGATATCCCTCTTCATAGGGAGTTAATATATACATTAAAAGTAAAAAAAAACAACAAAAGAAACAAAGCATTCAAAGGTAAATCTATCCAATACTCCAATTGTTCACTGAGGAGCTCTATTACATGCAATCTCATCTGCTCCCGTGTAAAACACGATTATCATAGATAAAGAAACAAACACAAACAAATAAGCTAGCTATATAAAAATTTCTATATAATTTCATGTCAAATTAATCAACATAATTCATCAAGTCTCATACAATTTCTCAAATCATGAAGTGTCTATTAAATTTCATAATTCATATTTTCACATGTCAGACTTTTACTGACTCATAACATATAGACACTTGACTCTACTTCCGGAAGACTCGTGCGTTGACTTAGACTCAGAGATCTGCACCTGTCATACTACATCACTGTGAAATCCACACAGTTATGTGCATAATTAATCTCAATGTCATCTCTCTCCTAGTATGACAGGGTTAATTCATATAACAGGTCAAGTTAATTATCTTTCAAACAACTTACCCATTCATATGAACCTCCTTCGACTCTCACCACCTGAATAACTTCATCTATA
>Ga0123342_1001226_pt1 | contig 43070 bp, 16 predicted proteins | sample Turbeawhitnodule_FD_89960 | JGI IMG/M metagenome (GOLD analysis project Ga0123342, IMG submission 89960) | Root nodule microbial communities of legume samples collected from Mexico - Turtle bean Mexico white nodule | ecosystem: Host-associated > Plants > Roots > Nodule | place: Mexico: Nepantla...
TTGATGATGGATTAGTTTTACTGATCTCGGTTTGAGCGTTAATCGTAATAGGGTTCGGCCGTCGGCCACATTCTCATGGTGAGGATAGGCCATCGGCCAAATAAGTGTGGTCTTCGACCATCTTAGTTAAGTCTCCAAAGGTTTCGAACACTCGTCAGTCGGCCAAGTATGCAAAGGTCTCGGCCATTCGTCAGTCGGCCAAGTATACGAAGGTCTCGGCCATTCGTCAGTCGGTCAAGTATACAGAGGTCTCGGTCTGCCGGTCGTTCGGCCAGATTTCTGAAGATATTGACTTATCAGTCTCTCGGTCAGGCTTGACTGGGAGTCGGGCAGGCAGGTGGGTCCCGGCCTCGCCCAGTACCGGTACAACTCCTAAATATAATAGACTTTTAATGAATTAATTAATTATTCTACGAATTCATATATAATTAAGAAGAAAAAATATTTGTGAATGGTGCACCTAGTCACACTTTACCTAATATTATTTTAAAAATATATCATACTTTCAATCTTTCAATTTTGAATCTTATATAAAGTTCCAAAAAAAAAACAACCATTTTTTTCGTGTGTTTTTCTATCTGTCCTCTGTTTTAAAATATGTTGTAACATTAGGTGATATGAGTAGCATAGCATGTCCTTTTAAATTTAAGATTATGCACGCACTTTGAGTTGATTAGTACTATATATATCTACCAGGTATCGCATTATAACATGCAATCCTACTCATTCTTTTAATCCAACTTTAGCAAGCTTTACACATAATATACTTGCTTATTTTATGCCATTCTTTACGTGGATATCTTTAGCTACTGTGTCATCATCACAATTCATAAAAGCATGCCACCCTTGTGGTTTCCTGCAATTTCTTAAGACAAAAACCATGTAAAGAAAAGCGAAGACCACTTATACCTTTCACCGAAAAGTGCAAGCACACTGCGTTTACCTTCATTTAAGATTATAAAGTATGTTTCCAACTCATATTCTCCATCCTTTAGGCCTGCATGGCTTCATGTGACTTACACTTCACTTCAACTTTCTACTCACAGAAGAAGAAATCAAGAGCCTCATGAAATGTGTCTATGCTTTTGTTTCGATTCATCTGATATGGTCGTTTAGACGTTTACGTCCATAACATAGTCACATCACTAGCAGGGTGCAGTGTTCTTTAGTGGGGTTGGTGCTATTTGAAGAGTATCCCTCATGGGAGTGGTAACAGTTGGTGAATTGAAGCCTAGCATTTCAGGAAAAAGGACCTTTCGTCCAAGCTCCAGCATAAGACATGCCACCGAATGGTAATCTTCTAATTCACACCATGTTTTGCTGCATTAGTGTTGATTGCAACCGTACGTGGTCTAGCATTTAGATTCATTAATGAGGGAGATGTTTTTTCTTATTTTCCAATGATCATATTAGCCTTGTGAATAGTTGAGTCTCTCTTTCAACTGATACATAGATGTTCTAAATTAGTAAGTGGTTTCGAGTTCAACTTGAAAGTAGGTTCAGAAGGAGAATGGAGCTCTTAGCTGATTCAGGGATCCCTGTGAGTGGCACATTTCAATATTCTAAATTTTTCTTATCTGACATAGTCACAGGCTGTCCAAATTTATGGTAGAAAACAACACTTGTTGGATATGGTGATATGGGTTAAAACACAGAGATTGGTAGATAAAGATGTAACATTGACCTTGATGTGGTGCTTCACCCACCTGACAGCGGTATGGTGCTGCATGGTGAATGTTCAGATCTCATCTGCTGTCAGCAATGTGAACGACAATTAATATTGTCTGCCAATTATTCTCGTGCTTTTATTATCTTTAGGCCCTAAATGAGTGAGGAGATGATGTAATTGGAGCTCACCGACTATGAGAAAAATGAAAACCCTTTGGCTGCACACAGATCAAGACAGGTGTTAACATCACCCTGTGGCTCCAAAATTGATTTCCCCTTCTTATCTTAGATGTTCAATGATTTGCATCCATGGGTTCCACTACAGTGACACAACCAATTAACTCTTAAATATCAATTTGACTTTAAACTATTGTAAACATGTTGTGTCTGCAGTAGTGTGCCTATTTATAGTCTTGCCCAAATTCTGTATTTATTGAGTTGGGGTCATTCACGCCTAGGACTTTGACATTGGAAGATTAAGTTGTCTCTTTGGTTGTAGAGAGCACATGGCTTGAGTTCCAATTTTACATTAAATTGCAAACAAACATTCTGGTAGAGGTTATTTCATGGTCTTTGATAATTTAATTTTGGTAATATGTATGCCTGCAGCTGTAGTTTTTGCTTTATGTTGAAATTTCCAGGTTCTATGTTATGTAGTGATTCAGCCAGATTTGATTTTTGCAGGCCAATATCTGACGTATCTAGTGATCTCACCATCGAGGTAGGAGCATCAGCTTTCGCACTTCACAAGGTAAAGGAAACTACCTGCCATTCTTAGGTTCACGATCTTAGAGGTTCATGAATATTTTGGCTTTTTTCAGAGTTGATCAGTACTTTTTTTTTTGCTTTCAAACGTATGTAACCAATCTTATGTTTTAAATATTTTTAATGTATGCATCGTAAGCATCAATGCCCAACCTTAGTCCACTAGCACTATTAATGGTTAGTAAGAGATAACAGAATCATGAACATAATGCTCTATGCTTTTTTTGGGCTGATATGCTATGGTTTTTTCATGGTTTCTCTGTATGAGTTTGTTTAGAAAGAGAAAAAGAAAAATAAGAAAATTGCTGTACAATGAGAAAAAACAGAAGAGTTAAAGATTTTCAGTTTTCACTGTGTACTAAGTGTACCAATTTTTCCACTAGTTTCCTCTCGTTTCTCGGAGTGGAAGAATTCGGAAGCTGCTGCTAGAAGCAAAAGATTCAAAAGTTTTACGCATAAGTCTCCCAAATGTGCCAGGTGGAGCAGAGGCATTTGAGCTAGCTGCCAAATTTTGCTATGGAGTCAATGTTGAGTTCACTCTCTCAAATGTTGCCTTGCTACGTTGCACGGCTCATTTTCTTGAAATGACCGAAGAATTTGCAGAAAAAAACTTAGAATCCAGAGTTGAAGCATACCTAAGGGACACAGTGCTCCCTAACATATCAAGCACAGTATATGTTCTCCACAGTTGTGAGACTCTTCTTCCAATGTCAGAGGAAATAAACCTAGTCAATAAGCTAATCAATGCAATTGCAAACAACGCGTGCAAAGAGCAGCTTACATCTGGATTACTAAAACTTGATCACACTTTCCCTTCCAAAACCACACCAACCATGGAGCCAGAAACACCCTCAGATTGGTGGGGGAAGTCTTTCAATGTTCTTAGTCTTGAGTTCTTCCAACGAGTTGTATCCGTTGTTAAGTCAAAGGGACTAAAACAGGAAATGATCAGCAAGATATTGATGAACTATGCACATGGTTCTCTTCAGGGGATTGGTGTTAGAGACCCCCAAGTGGTGAAAGGAAGTCTTCATGACATGGAATTGCAAAAGAAGCAAAGAGTCGTTGTTGAAACCATAGTTGGCTTACTCCCAACTCACTCAAGGAAAAGCCCTGTTCCAATGGGATTCCTCTCAAGTTTGCTGAAAGCTGCAATAGCAGCACCTGCATCAACTCCTTGCAAATCTGATTTAGAGAGGCGAATTAGTCTTCAACTTGACCAGGCAATTCTTGAAGACATCTTAATCCCAACAAACTCACCCCAAAACACCCACAACACGATGTATGACACTGACTCAATTCTGAGGATCTTTTCTATTTATCTAAACATGGACGAGGAGGATGGAGAAGATAGTGATAACTACATTGATGAAAGCCAAATGTATGATTTTGACAGTCCTGGATCTCCAAAACAAAGCTCAATCACAAAGGTATCGAAATTGCTGGACAGTTATCTAGCTGAAGTAGCTCTAGACTCAAACCTGCTGCCTTCAAAATTCACAGCACTTGCAGAACTACTTCCAGATCATGCACGTGTTGCAAGTGATGGACTCTACAGAGCTGTTGACATCTTCCTTAAGGTGAAAAGAAAATAACTCCCATCATGTTTAAGCTTTGAAAAAAGACTTAAATTTTTATGCATTAGAGCTGTTGACATCTTCCTTAAGGTGAGAATAACTCACATCAATTGGTTGGTATGACCAATGTGAAAGTGTTGTTTGTTTTCTTATGATATAGGTTCATCCAAACATGAAGGAGTCAGAGAGGTACAGGTTATGCAAAACCATTGATTGTCAGAAACTATCTCAAGAAGCATGCAGCCATGCAGCACAGAATGAAAGGCTACCAGTGCAGATGGTGGTGCAGGTGCTTTACTTCGAGCAAATGAGGCTTCGAAACGCCATGAATGGAGGGCACAACCAGTTGTTCTTTGGGCAGTTTCCTCAGCGTTCAGGAAGCGGTGCAGGGAGTGGAGCAATTTCCCCTAGAGATAACTATGCATCAGTGAGAAGAGAGAACAGAGAACTGAAGCTTGAAGTAGCAAGAATGAGAATGAGGCTGACTGACTTGGAGAAAGACCATGTGTGTATGAAGCAGGAGCTTGTTAAGTCTCACCCTGCTAACAAGTTGTTCAAATCATTCACCAGAAAGCTGAGTAAGCTGAATGCTCTATTCAGGATAAATAGCATTAAGCCAATTGGTGGGAAGGCTAGTTCAGAAACTCGCTTCCCTTTTCCAAAGCGAAGACGCCACTCCGTTTCATAACTATATCATATACGCCATAATTCATGTACAGTATGCGTAAAAACATAGTAGTAATGCTTAGTGCATGCTGTGATTCTGTCTATTTTCCAGTCAACACTTTTTTTAACTATGTTGCTCACTAGCTGCCTGTGTTCACACTATTATCATTACCCTTCTAAGAAGCTCAATATATATATCACAATTTTAGTATGCAAATGCTTTCGGAGAACCATAATTATTAGGATGCACCTGAGAGGGAAAGTAATATACACGAAACAGGCAAAAAAAATATTCATTTTACTGTCGGCTATAATTGGCTAGAGTGAAGAACATGTAAACTCCAACTGTAATAATTATTTATTTCCAACTCCATTTTAACACGCAACAATGTTAAAGGGTCACTTTTAGGTCTGAGGGGTGGTATGGAACTTATATTTAGAGGATTTAGTTCTCTATTCTCAACCAGAAGATACACCTACCTCTTTGAATTTATACAAATTTGTGCTCAAATTTTCCTCTCTCCACTACATTTCTTAAAGTAATTCTTGGATTAGTCGTTCAAGAAATTTTTCAGGAGATTTTCATAACAGGATTTTTGGAAACAAGATTTTCACAATGGAATATAATATCTTCTATAGTGCGTTTTTATATTGAGTTTTTCATAATAAATTTTTCAAGACACAACTTTTTTCTTAGAAAATGAGTTTTTTTTCACAACACCCGTTCTCTTTTCTTCTTCTTCTGGAGCGTTCTCCGTCTCTTCTTCTACAACAACAATGCTGCAAAACGGATAATGGTGATGGCAACGATGTGATGCAACAAGGAAGATGTGGACCGAGAATGAACACAACAGGATAATGGTGATGGCAACGATGTGATGCAACAAGGAAGATGTGGACCGAGAATGAACCCAACAACGGAATAGAGTGGGGAAAACAAAAATGGGAAGAGGAGAAAGAAGAATTTAAATTCATAAGGGCAATTCAGTTATTTCATCTAATTAAGGGAGTACATTTCGAAAATGGGGGTGCAGTACGAAAAAGCCTTTTCTTATTTGAACTGCTAAACCCATATTCTGTTGAGGACTATTTCTTCCTGTACTTCCATAGGTTATTCTTCCACCCCATACACAACGTGAAAATACCTTTTTAACCTTCTTGTGCCACCCCATAGAGTACTTTTCGGACTATGTAATCTGGACACGCATTTGAAAAAAGACTTCCGAATTATTTAATCCATAAACTAAAAAAGACTTCCACATTACATAATTCAGAAACTAATAATGCATTTGAAAAAAGACTTCTGGATTATGTAATGCAAAATATTAGAGGGGTATTTTTGGAAATATGAAAATGTATGGAGGTGGGAGAAGAATATACGAAGGTGCAGGAAGAAACAGCCTCTGTTGAGCCATCATGTTCCACGTGGAAGCCCAATCAGTGTCTGGCCCTCTGTGCAAAGCCGATACGACGCCGTACCAATCTAAACAGTCTTGGATTTGGATCCTGCTCCGTCTTCTGGTGCAGTGTGACGATGACTGTGAGGTTGTCTATGGCGGGGTTTCGAAGCTCGCTGCCCTTTTCCGCGCTAATACGGTAACTAACCCATCGTCTTCTCTAATATTCTTCGTTTTCTAGTGATATAAAATATCATCACTTTACTTCTTCTTTTTTCCTTAAAAAAATTGTTAGGGTTCCGCTCCGTTAAAGTCGATTTATTCCTTTGTGTTTGCGACAGACAAGTTGAGCAAGAAATGGAAACTGTGATTAAGGTGCTGCAGCCTGGACCCTTGGGAATCATAGAGCACAAGTTTTCTGCTGACGAAATTCGTAAGGCTAATGCCACGGTTTCTAAAGCAGTGATCAATTGGCGAAGGAATGCAGCTCTCGAAGACAATAATCACATTTTGAAAGACTACATTAACAAGTGAAGTAAATTTTAATTCCTCTGGTGGCTATTTGTTCTGATATGTGATTTTTTTATTGAGATGTTTGGTGTTGTAAATGCTGGTTACTTGATTATAAATCTGTATGAAATTATTTAATAATATCTGAACTTTGGTATGATCGTAAATTATGTTTACCACAATATTCTTTTGATCATTATGTTTTCGATAATACGATTGTGGAGTGTGGATTACTTGCATTATTTTGTTGTTGGAGATGCTACACGTTGCAACTTTGCAAGTAATTCCATTTCGTCTGCGTAGGCAACGAAAATGATTTATCTTGCTTTTTGACAAGCTACTCACGTTGGGTGTCAGCACTGTCTTTTCATTTCTCTTTTTTATGTGATCTCTTCTGTGAAGATTTAAAAATGTGTATATTTTTGAGGTACTTTAGTTAGTTATGAAAGTTGTGTTTCTTGAATAATGAATGACCCTCTCTGAGACATAAATAAATAAGTTGGATTTGATTCATCTGCAATGAGCAAGTGTAAAGTAAGAAATAGTAGTTGATGAGGAGATCAATAATTGATTTTCTTATATTTATATTGGACAAGAATGAAGTGTTAATAGTTTAGTTTTCTTTTTTTAAGTGTGATGTCTTTTCCTTCGAGAGAAACTAAATTCAAGTAAGTTAAGTTTCAGTATCCCTTTTCTGGTGATCCCTATCTTTTGCAAATTCATTTATTGGTTGCCCAGTTTCTGAATCGCATTTACTATTTGTTAAGGATAAAGATGAGATGCGAGAAAACGAGAGAAAGTTTTGTTTGTTTCTGTTTTTTGCCCTCATACTTCCCTGTTCTCTAACTAACACCCTCCTCCCTTTTTACCGAATAGATAAGTACTCACCTTTTACACAGCTAAGCGTCAATTTTGGGTAGGCCTTAAACATGACTTCAGTTTGATTTTGGCCATTGTGTCAAAATTTAAGTGTTTTACGTTTTTGACATTTGACAGGAAAGAAGTTCCACTTAGCTGATAAGGCACTAACCAGTCAAACCTCTGACAAGAAACGATGTCATAAAACACGTCAAAAGGGCACTAAAATTGCTTAAAGAAGGCGAACTTTTTAGAAAATCTATTATCTTGTGTTATCTTGTTTTTCATATAGATTTTCCCTAGCCCACTTTTGAATTGCGTGCCTCAAGCTTTCGGTGGTTTTGTCAGCTAAAGAAACCATAAACTGGCATAGTGAAGAACACTTCTTTTGAACCCCAATATTCTGGTTTTTCTTTAGTAACTCTCGTGTAAAATGTTAGGACATTATTTGGCACATCTTTATTTAACACTTTTTTTATACTAACAAAACTTGTGTCTTTTTGTCCTCTAGAATGCGTATAATATGGAGTGGACATGTTCTGAAGGTATCTATCTCGACCCATTTTTTTAACACATTTTAGCATTGGTAAAAATTTGAGTTTTCCTAAAAACAAAGTTGTCTCAATTTTTTCATAACAAAAATGTGTTTAAAAATATACTGTTCGTGATATGGTGTAGGATGCTATAAATCGTTTTATGGTATTGGAAGTACCGCAAAAATAGGTGCGTTGCTGGGTTTCCATGCCTTTATTGAATACAACATGACATGATTACTAGAAGTACCATTGTCTCCCACATTTTTCCAGACAATTTAGTATTTTACTGAATTGAGTGTTAGAATACCTTCCACAAGCACCTACACCAGTTCTGAAATGGAGCCTTATTGCATTGTAGTTAGACAAGAATATATTCGCCAAGGTTTAAAACAAACACGCAATAAATAAAATTTGACAACTTTTCATATATGATAATTTGTGATGTAAATAGCAACATAAAAGTAGTTTATAGTGTACATGATGTCTCACCTATTTTTGCTTTGTAAATAATATACATATTTACCAAAACAAGGTTATATTGTAAATATAAAGAAGTAGAAAGATACTTGAAAGAGCATAATTTTTGAAGTTAAATTATTTGTTGGCATATACCAACAGGTGTAAAACAAAACTAAAAAGGAGCTTGGCATATGCTGTTCGAGAAGTAGTATAGAACACAAGCAGTGCAAGGCCAGTTCTTGGCATCGCAGTGGGGACTCTGGATTCCTCAACAGCAGCTTCTGCTTCAGAATTGACATGCATTCTTTATTATTATTTATCCCTCACCCTTTCTCTCATATTTTAAGGATATCCTATGCATAAAGATGGAATATGTATGTGAAAAAAAGTTGTGGCTATATCGTCTTCTCTATGATATCTCTATAGAAATTGCTCATTAATCTTTCGTGGTATAATATAAGTTTAGATATTTTCATTTGGTTTAAATATGTTTTTTTATCTATTTACGTGAAATTGATTTTGTTCATAGATTTTTTTTTTTAAATTATTAAAATAAATCACTGTCAATTTTTTTTAATAGTTTTCTTACTAAATAATCAAAATATTTAAAGTTTAAACTAGAGATAAAAATTAATTTGTTTAAGGAAAAAAATATATATTTAACTTTTTTTTCTTAAATACTAATACAAAAGTTGTAAATTACACTTTTTCCATAAATTAAAGTAAACTTTTACTCTTAAGCTTTATATAAACTTCGTAATTTAACATCTTCCAAAGCTAGAATACTTAATTTTAAGTTATATGATCAATTCATTTTTCCTTTTTATCTCCTCTTTTACGGAAGTTTATAAAAGAATCTATCCAGCACTTTAAAATGTTTCAATTTAGTGAAAACAAAGTGATTCATAACCAAACCGTACATATTTAGTAACATTGTTAAAGTTTCCAATTGAAAAAATTAAGCACAAATATAATGTTTTTAATAATCTTTAATTAGTTTATCACTATTTTGTACATTACATGGCTCGTCGAATTAAGAGATGTTGTGATTTGATTGCGTGAAAGGAGTGTGAACATTTGTTTAGTTTCTTAATTCATGTAACTCAAACAATTGTACACTGCTCTGTATATTCACACTCAAAATATTCGTACACTCTGAATACTTTAATCTGACAGATGTAAAAATGCTACATCCTTAATCTATATAGTAATGTTAAAGTTTGTTTGAGTAGCCTTGAACAATGATGTATGAACATTTCATGATGTCTCATACATTAGGAGAAAATCAAAGCCGTGATAAGAAAAGAGAAATAAAAAAACAATTAACAGAATCAACCGACTGTTTGTAATATTCCACATATCATTACCTGATCAGTGTCATTTGCAATGTTTTTCGTTATAAATCTCTCATATTGCACACATAGCATCTCAGAATTTGACATAATACATCTAACTTTCTTGTTTTGTTCACTAATCTCTCTCAAGAAACCTCTGTCCACAGAACTCAAAATGAGATTACTAATAGGTGAGATGAGAATTACACGATGAAATGGCCAAGCCATTTCTGGTTAAAGCCTTTTCTGCAATATACAAAAGAAAGAGTAGTGCTTGTTCTGCTCCACAAAAGAAGACAAAGGAAAAATGGAGAATACAAGAGCATGGCTAGAACTAGAAGACTCTATATACTAAACCGCCTCACAGAGCTAGTTCTCATACATAGCTTAAAGAAAACTAACTAGAACCTCTTATTAGATCATATGGGGTGCTTGATTTGCAACTTTGCACACACACACATATATATAGGTAGCTACCAGAGAAATATGGCTTTAGCCTTGAGAAGCAATTGGGAAAGCTTGTTTTGAACATTGAGTTTGATGAGTTCATCAGCACCACCTATGAATTGTTGTCCTATGAACACTGCAGGCACACTGGGGTGGCAACCTAGTTGGACCAGTGCACTCTCTACTTGTTTTCCACTTGCCATTTTGTCCACCTCAATAACTGCACGGCTGGCACCAAAGCTGGCTATCAGAGCCGTCACTGTGTGGCTCATGCAACAAGTGCTCTTGCCGAAGATCACCACTGGCTTGTCTGCAATCAATGGTGTCAACACATCCATTTCTGTGCTGCAATTGGAATTTTGGTTGAGGGGTTATTAGAGAGAGTGGTAAGTGAATATGTGAGTTTGGTTTGATCTGCTACTAAAACTTGAGATTAAGTGCTCTATTTATACCTGGCTTATTCTGGGAGATGGGATTGGATAGTTTCATATACAGAAGAATAAACACCTATCTCATAAAAGAATAATAAACATTAAAGTTGTGGGCATCATCAATGGATTCCCAAAACCTACACTGTTAATGCAGCACAAGTGAATTGCATTTGAATTCTAAGATATTATTATGTATGAAATCAAATAATGGGGCAATGACATAGATCATAATTGCCCAGCTTCAAATTACTTCTTAGTTAACTCATTATATCACACTTATCATGCAAAAGAATTCTTCAAATATATAAAAATACTTTTAAACTATATTTTACATAGTTTTAACTTTTGACTTCAAAGATAAAACCAATTTATATAAAAACTTATTTTTTAAAATTCCCATATAATTTTTTTAGTTATAACTTGTATAAATTAATCTTAACTTATAAAAGAATTAGTTTTTATATAAATACTTACATAAAGTTCATTCAAATCAACTCTAATCAACAACTAACATGACTTTTCCTTTTCTTTATAAAAGAACACAAATATTATATTTCTTTAGTTTCTATCTGTGTTAATTTTGATTAGTATATAGGTGTCCCGAAACATATTATTCTCCAACATATGATATATTATTTTAACAATGGGAAAATGATAACTTTATTCTATTCTATTCTATTCCTTTTTTCTCCATTCTGGTTCATCCAATTTCACTATAGTTATGTAAGAGAGGAAATATAAAGGCCTAGTTTAAATTAACTTTTGACTTATGAGAGCTTTTCAATTAAAATAAATATTTGATTGGAAAATTATACATGTTCAGAACACAAGAAAGTTAAATGAAAAAGTTTAAATATTTCTTTTATTATTTTTCATAAATATTTATTAAATTAGTTTAAAACCATTTATATAGCTTCACTCAATTTAAGCCTTTAAAATAGTTTACTCACCATTCTCGCACTGTGGCTTGAGGCCTAGAGGGGATTCTTACACAAGAAGATAGATATTCAAATATAAAATCACCCTTCTTTCATATCATAATAAGATATCTTAATTTTTACTAAACTTTATTAATATAACATACTTTTATCACAAGATAGAGATTTGAATAAGATACAGAAAAGTCCATTCAAATCAACTCTAATCAGCATCACACACATAGATAATCAAATTTTATATAATTAGTGATCGAATTTGAGTTATGATGTATAGATACACGAACATGATAACTTGTGAAGATGTGAAACCTTCAGAAACAAAACACAGATTCCCAAATTGCTGTTTCAAAGTGAGAAAATTTTCATATACTATCAGGTCAATGTAGATAAAAACAAAAATGAAGTTTAGTGACAAAGATTGACACCATTTTTAACAAAAAAAAGAATATTAAGATAACAAGTTAAGTCTTCTTCCTTTGTTATATCAGGTTTAACTTTTTTATTTATAGTGAATGAGACTTAGACTTCAACTTGATCCCGAGCACTATTATATGTAAAAACTATCACAATAATCATAATAACATAAATTAAATTATTTTCTAAAAATACATTGAGATTGAGAAATTGAAGTTTAATTTCTATCATGTACAAAAATTTATGAAATTATAATCATTATTAATAAGTGGATTATAAGTCTAACTCAATCTTATATGACCGCTAATAGATTTGCGCTCATTTATATACTATGAAATGTCTTTATCTATAAGATATGTGATAACTACATATTAAGAAGTTGACTTTAAACCTAACTCAACTCTACTCATAAAGTGATATTTGCATTCATTTATATAATGTTTTTATCTTTAATCGATTTAAGATCTCCAACATACCTTATCTTTACGAGTCAGTTTTATAAGGTTGAGTTAGACTTGTTCATTTCTTATGATATCAGAATTATGTCGAGTCTGTTCTTTTGATAGTTTGTTGGACTTATCTTGCTATCGAACCACACGTAACTAAATAGTCTTACATACAATTTGACAGGTTGGCGTAAAGAGTGTGTTGGAAATCCTATATCAATTAAGAATAAAAATATTTTATAGTAAATAAATGGGTACAAAACATGCCTTATAAGCCGATATTATAAGATTGAATTATATTTAAAATTACCTCTTAATAATCATCAAAAAGGTTAGAAGAAGCCTTGCAAATTGGGATACACTTGCTTCTAAGGGGCAATGTTTGAAAGCATAACTGTAAGAGAAGTTAGAGTTTAAAACTGTTTAGACAGAAAAACAGAGACAGCAACAGAGGATGTATCGAACCCAAGTTCTGGGCCATGTTAAGCATGAGAGGTACTTGGACATGAAATTAAGTTAATGACACGACAGAGAAGTTGAGTTTATCCAATAGACAAGTAGCAAGTTGTTATGTTTTCACAAGATTCGCACCAAAAACCGAAAGCTGAATTGAAACTATAGGTGGCTGTGGCTGTGACTGTGGCTGCCCTTTGATTTCATGAAACTCTACATAAAATGGCCGTACAGGAATTGGAGAAAAGAAAACGCACCGAATTTTCCCTTTTTACAATTTGTATTGCTATAAAGGGGTGAAGGAATATACTAGGAAGATGTTCTGTAATGCCATGCACAAAATAAAACTTTTACATATTATTATTCAATTCAAATGTTGTAACATTTTGACATCTTTCCCTTACAATGCACCCTTTTTACTTACCGGTTTACCATCTTTGGTGCTGCATCAAATCTTAGTCAACTCAAAACTATTCTCATAATGGGATACTTAGTGCCTTTTTAATCAATTAATATATTTTTCATTAATAGTATATACAAAACTGTCTTGAGATAGATATCACTTGGACACAGTGCTTTCTTGAGCATCTTTTTTATTTTTTTTGAATATGGACACATTTATATTTGTACTTTCTTATTTACTTGTTTGCATATAAAAAGATATTGTTACAAATTAGAGAATAATTACAAAATCTATCAATATAAATTAAATGTTATAATCACATTTGAAGCATTGATTGTAATTAATATTATGTAACGTGATGAAATTTACCTTCAAGATAATTTAATTATGTCTCTATACAAACGTTTTATAAAGCTAACACATAATTTGTACTTCAAATACAAATGACAATAATTACATAATAGTTGGAGGTTTGTTATTCATAATCCTTGATAAATTATAACAATCACTCCATTTGAAAATAAAGTAATATTAAAAAAATTAATTCAACACTAATAATATTAAGAAATGAATTTTAAATTTATCTCAATCTTATAAAATTGATTTTTAAAGTGAAATTTGTATCCAACTATATATTATGATTTATGTGGTTTCTCTCTAACAACTAAAATTGTTTAGGAATTTTATACAAAGAGTAAATGTGTTATTACTTCAGCAACATATAAAATCTTCAATATACCCCTCGAGACGGTTAACTCGTGTGTGTAGCTATATATTAATTGATGGTCTGACAGCGATCCGATAGCGGATGGTCTGGTAAATTCAAGAAACTTTCGCTATGATAGACTCTAAATGACTCTGATACCATATTAAGATGAATTTTAAATCTAACCTAATCTTATAAAACCGACTTATAAGATAAATGAAGTTTGCACTTATATGATTCCAAATTGCTGTTATGTGATTTTACCCATAGTAATGTGTGAAAGTTAGGATGTCATCTAGAAATGTTAACAAATGTAGTCATTACTTCAGCAACAAGCAACACTGTGAAGGGGGTTGGAAATATTAGGGTAGAAAGAAAGTGATGATTCCTTGGTAATTTGATTGCAGAAAATAAAAAGATGTAACATGGGTGAATGTGATATCGATTTTGCTTTGCATCAATGGGGATCTTACTTTTGTTGGGACTTTATGATGAGCAGATAAGATTGAAAATTAGACTGTGGTATATAGAGATTATTATTCCTAATCTTTTAGCAACAGAATTTTCCACGTGCCTGCAAGTAGTAGAAACAGCCCTTGGTTTGGTTTGTTCTTGTTTCGAATTGTGTAGCGACAACTAAGTATGTTGCATGGTTTTCAATAAACGGCTCCAGCGTAACTGAAAGGGTCACTTAGTTTGTTTCAACTATACTCAGAGTACTTATCTGCATCTCAAATCTCTCGACAGAACAAAAGAACACACAAGGGTCAAATCATGGGATATCTTTTCTCATCAATAGCATATTTTGCCCATGCTTCTCATACAGTTTCTGGGAGAAACAAAAACAAACACTCATGTTTCCACACCTTCATATTATTAATGACAAGAACAAACTTGTGAATTAGTTGCATGATTTATTGAATCAAAGTTCAAATTATTGAGAATGTTTACTTTTATATTTTTGCTTTGTTGGGATAATATTTTCATTACATTCTTCAATTATATTTTTTTCCTTTTTTTTAACAAGTGCTGAGCTTAAACAGCCACCTTTTTAGATTTTGTTCTCTGACATAATTCTATAAGCAATAATAACCGATCGACATGAATTTATGTTTTCAAAACCTTAAGAAAAGAACATAAATATATGTTTGGACTGAAACTCTCACCCTCCATAATCTACTGACATATTTTCTGACACAAAAAATGTTATTTTATCAAATGTACAGTTTAATACACCCGTTTATAACCTTTTGAAATTAATTTTTCTATCTTCTCATATTGACTCACAATTTCAGTAAAAATTATTCTTTCTTTTACTTTTAATAATTGTCTGAGTTGTGAACATATTACGACACTTCTCTCACCATTGCATTAGTGATGACAAGAGTTAATCTCAAATACATATTCTGAAATCAAAGCTACCTCATACAAGTTGTATTCATGAGTTTAGAATAAGTTAAGTGCCTTGATTCTTAAAGTGGGACCTAAAGCACCTCAAAGGTAATATTCTCTAATCCAGAACAATATCTGAATTAAGTTTCCTTATCTTTAGATATTCATTTTGCCATTTATTAATGCAAGCTTTTTAGTATTTCTTTTGAGTTATAAAACGTATTAATACTCTTCAAATATTTACCTAATTTAAACTCTCGCGTAGTTATTATTTTTCTATTGAACAATTTGTTAAATTAATTGCATCTGGTTTTTTCCAGATTATCTTTTTCACTGCTGTAATTATGTTTAGCTTTCTCACATATTCGTTTGAGTCAGTGATAATATTTAATTAAGCATGTAATTTGAACATATTTTCTATTTTTAATTGTAATGGATACTTGATTTTTTTTGTCATTCCTCAGAATCAAACCATGAAAATAGTATGATTATGCAGAAAAACAAAAATTGCTTTATTTTTCTTCTATGCAATGGGAGGAGCACCATGTTAATCAGGAAGTTCCATAAGTAATCAAATTACTCAATTTTAATCATTCGTATTTGGTATTATGAAAAGCAAAGAAATGGGAACAAGTAAACGTTAGGCCTCACAACTTAACCACGTACATAATCATGACTAACCCTCTTATTCAGCTCTAAAACGTAATTAAGCATTAATCTTGGATGTTGAAACCAAGCACTTTGGTCTCATGAAATCAAATCCATATAGCCCCAGCATTCATGAGAAGTGGTATGAGTTCATTCCTGAGATGCAGGCTCATGATTTTCTTAGAGCCACCAATGAACCGTTGTCCTATGAACACAGCAGGAACACTGGGTTGGCACCCCATCTGAAGCAATGCACTTTCAATCTGCTGGCCGTTGGCCATCTCATCCAGCTCATGAACAGTAGGGTTTGCTCCAAAGCTACGTATCAGTGATGTCATGGAGTGGCTCAAGCAACATGTGCTCTTGCTGAATATCACCACAGGCTTTTCAGCTACCATGCTTGTGATCATGTCCATGCCTCAAATAGATAAAACTGAAACACAACACAATGCAATGTATAGAAAAGAGAGAGAAAAGGAAGCATGCATAAGAAGAAGCAATCGTGAGTATGTTGAAGATGTGGTTCATTGAAGGGTTATTTATAAGGTGATTGAATGTAGTGGTGGACAATGTTGTTTTTGTCGCCTCATATAGAAGAATAAGATCGTCCAAGAGAATTCGGAGGATTCTCGATAACTGTCCTTTAGCACTGTACTGCATGTGTTGTGGATAACAAGTTGGCTAGCTAGCTGTTAAGGTCAATCTAATGAATCCAGAACTTTCTTCAGGAATAAGATTCATGCTCGATCGTGCATGAGGCATATTTTTTTTGAAAATTTTGTTAAAATAGTTTACTATTTATTATGCAACATGAATGAGAGATCATGTTACCATCATTGAGAGAAAAACTGAAGCTAAGAACAAAACTCAATTTAATCTTGTTGTGTATGTCTGTTTATTTTGGAGCATCTGCTATAAGCCTATGAGGATGAAAGAAATGGGGCTACACAACATGAACAACTCTTTTCATTACAAGATTCGTGACCCTTTCAATTCAGAAAATTTGAAAAGATGGAAGTGATTTAGGAATACAATTAAATGGTTAAAAGTGCAAGATGCGCAACCCCTATATATTAACGAGAAAATCAGCATCCTACATAGTGGCCATGCACGACCGTACAAGATGCACTATACAAATTGCACATCCTTAGCAATTATATTATGTCGCATTCAAATTATAGAAATGTCAGAATTAAATATGCAGAAGGCCTAGATTAATGTTTTCAAGTCCACACATATGGTAAATATATTGTTTCTGTCATCTCTTTCATTACACTCAAATTTGGATGTGTTTAAACAAAAATTCCTGGCACTTGTGTTTATGACTCAGGAACAAGCAATGCAACTGTGAAATGCTTGTGGATATACACGTTTAGGTGATGGCCAACTTGCATTACCAACAACCGTAGTTACCTTAAAAATAACTATGGTTAAAAACTGTCTGCAAGTGTTTTTTAGATGAATTTCTGGTGAGAGTTCAATATGTTATCGCCACGCACAAAAGGGGCTCTGCACTTGTTATCATCTTGGTTCTTGAAAAGTCGATTTTCTGAATAGTTTGCTGGCATGATACTCTAGTATAAGATGATCCCTGACTTAAAAAATTGGCACTTCTTATATCCAAAATCTTGGTTCTTGAAATGGGAGGAATAAACAAAGATCACTGATGCTTGACGAGTCAAAAACATGAAATGATACTGTGTTGGTTCATTTAATTTCTTAGTTATGAAACCAGAAAGGCTCACAATAATGCATGATTTTCTCCATGTAAGTATGTTTCTGACACAATTTTGTTGATTTTTGATGGGTTCATAGATGGGTTATTCCTGCAACTCAAACCTGACACCTCTATTACTACCTCAACCATATTTTATTGTGAGTCTACATCTAGATGGTTTGATTAGAGGAATATATGGCAAAAGTGGTTGAGAAAGAGACAAAGATATAAAAGGAATAAGAATATAAAAGTTGTGGACGAGCGTGACTAGGCACTGTTAAGCAATGAATGCGAAGACGGTTTTCAGCATACAGAGTCATGGATTACAGATTAAGGAACTCAGATATTATCTCTCTCTACTTCTTCCGACCACCATGTGTATGCTTCAACTTTAACCCTTTTCTTAGATGCCAAGAGAGTTTATATATTAATATTTTTATTATTTATAAAAATTTATAATTTTACTAATTTTTAAAAAAATTCTAACTTTTTTTTGTATATTTTTATTAAGGGGTCTTTTTTTTCTATAATATTAACACAGTTATGAAAATATCGAAACTCACCAAAATGTGCCATGATAACAACGGTTCAATGTGCATGTCAACTTCATAGGATTCTGTAAGTGGAATCTTTGTCTGAGTACGATCTGCGTTTTATTTTTCTTTCACGTGGTAAACTTCGGTGTAGATAATATTTCACCTATTGCTCTGAAGATTTGTTTCTTATACACCTCTTGGTTAACTACATATCCTTCTATAACAGTGTTGACACATTAACAATGATTTTTTAAATCTTTTGCCACTTCAGCATGTTTATCATAGTGCCAACTTCAAATCTAATTCTTCACTTCCAATCACATAGAAAAGGCTAAATTCCTTTCAACAGTTCTGATCATACAGAGAAGGAAATTCCTTTGGAAAACATGTAATTTGCTTAGATTTATTTTTCAAATTGATGAGAATTAACAGTTAATTCTTCGTAACATTAATTAATTACACTCAAAGTAATGTCCAATTCATTCAATCGTAAACAGTTTCAAACTCTTCATGTTACCTCTATATCAGATTCTTTATCTCTCTAACATTACCAAAGCTTCTCCTGAGTAAAAAAGCCCAACAATATTAAAATGAATTGATTTACAATTTTGCCTCAGTTCAATACACAAATTTATACGTAGTCAATCGGTCAATCAGAAGAAACTGTTATTGAAACAAGATTATGCAGAGACAATCAGTTTCTAGATTTGGCATTATTAGCCCCGTTCCTTGGTGAATTCATTCAGCACAACAGAAGTGTCAGTTCAGACAAGTTCACCACCACGTTATTCAAATCTCGTATCAGTTGAAAATATTACTAAAACGCGCTCAAAATTAAGTAACATGGTCATCAACATGAATAATCATCCAGAAAATATGAATTACAGTTGTGAAATGTACAGTTATAGCCATTTCAAAATCACAACTAGGGTTTTAAGAGACCTAAAGTCAAATGCCTGACTGTAAAGAAAAATGATACAAGGCAACATGATAGGCAAGCATCCCTATGATGATAATATGCCCCATTTGATCATGTTGGGACCACAGAATTATAGTGCTCTCCTAGCCCAAAAGCATGCTTATGATAAGAAAGCATGATACTCGAATTAGACAAGCCAGTGCCACCATCAGATTTATACTCTTTGCCCATCTCCACATCTGGGAAGGATCCAGAAAATATCATAATATGCTTCTTCAAGCAGTGAGTTAAGGCACCAAGCTCTAGTTGTCCTCCCCATATAGCTGTGGACTCCACTTCTTTACAGTAATTTTCAAACTTCTGAGCAAGTGATTCATCAGAATCATCCTCAATTAAATTCTCTGACAGAAAAAATGGAAGGAAATCAGATGTATGTTTTCTCATGTAAGCAGCCACCATTTCTCGAAGTTCTTGATATGTATAAGGAGATCCACCACCCGAGAGGACAGCCAGCTGATCCTCAACAGCCCTATAGAGGCAGTGCCCATCAGGCTTTATTTCACAAACAGTAAAACCTAGAGGCTTCAACTTCCTTTCCAACTTCTCGTTTTCAATCATTCGATCGCTTATGATGTCGGTCTGCTCTGCTTGGATTCTTTGCTCTCTTTCTGCTTCTTGTTGAGCTCTTTTGTCTCGCCTCTGTTTGGCCTTGCTGACCTTTGTATGTTCAGGTTGACTAGCAACAGATACTCCAGCTATGGCCTTAACCAAAGTGTCCAAATTGCTCTTTTCATTTCCATTACCACTGCTATAGCCAAATGCAGCCAATTCCTTGGCATGCTTCTCCTTCAGCTTAGTAGAAAGTTGAGAAACTTCTTCCTCCACTTGCTTCTTCTTAGCTTTCTGCTCAGCCTTGCTGCCTCTAGCTGCAGCCTTTTTCATCTCAACTTCCTTTTTCTGCAGTTGCGATATCTCTTTCCTGAAAATGTGCAAGTAATGAGGGAAGAATACACATTGCATGAGAACCAGGAGAACACAACATAAGTAACACATACCTTAACATTCAAGTTACTATATTGAGACATGAATCAATTATAAATAAGGATTTGATGAAAAATAATAAACCAAGTTCTTGGAAAACAAAGCACACTTAAGTACATTCATTATCAAGTAGCTGTTGTCAACCATGCAAAACAAATATAGCTAGTAGTAGTGATTCAAACAGTTTATTCAAACTGAGTATGGCCATACTGATACATTAGTTTAAATTTAAAGCATTTTCTCAACTAATAAACCATAAAGTCTTTAACCAACAAATAATGCCTATTACTTCATTAGCTTTTGCCAGTGGAAAGTGACAATTGGCACAAGATTTCGAGAAGCCAAATGCTGAAGGTGCAAACCTAAGTAAATGAAGTGACCCTTGTTATTTTATTTATGTCTCAAAAGAATTGGAAAAAAGCACTTCAAACTATTTGAAAGACTAAAGAACCTGACTAAAACTTGTGACCACTTTGTTTTCTTTGATATCTTATATAAACAATAAACTTTTTATAGCTTTTTGCACTAAAATAGCATCGGAAGATGTTTCAAAAAGTTCAGTCAACATAAAATGGTAAAAGATGTAACGTGAGAAATCTCTAAGCAACAGCTCGAAATAAAGACAAAGCACCACATTAAACTCCAAATCAAAGAATCACACCTTCAATGTTATTACAAAAACACTTTCATAGGTATGGTATTCTAGGGTTGAGGGTTAAGAAACATGCAAAGGAACGTTTTCTAAAGGGGAGATGCCAAGCCAGTAATGTTAGGCATGTTAGATCCAAGTTCAACATATCCTTTGTGTAGTTGTATGATTAATCAGTTAAGTATAAAACATAATTTTATGTGTATCAAATCATGTCATGTCATTGACTAAATGTAAATTTTGTTTAAAATGTGCTTCGTCTGACAGACGCAAGTGTTGTGCACATACATTGTCTGATAAGCTTTTTCTTGTATGGACCCTAATGATTATACTTGGTTAAATAAGTTTTTGCTTCAGTTACACAAAAACTATACTTTGTCTCATAGACACGAGACTAAAACATTTCCCAGTGCATATCAAACTTTAATAAATGTGTATTGTATGCTTGCAAGGATTACACGTTTCTTCATTCTTTGAAGAAGATCTCGCAACACCTTGTTAACATCATGACCTTTGAAAAATGTGTTGAGGGCTACTTCATTCAAACAACTTTTTCTTGAAAAGACAAGATGTCATGTTGCAAAGTCAGTAACTTGTGTCAGGTCCTGCGCTTTGATCAAAAGATGGAGAGAAACCACCTGCCCAAGCCTGTGAAACTCTGCCATGTTCCATAGGTGTTTCCAAAGAAGCCACGTGCATTTAATACTAAGTCGAGGGCCTTTAAAGTTTCTTAAAGCTTCAAAACATGTTCATAAGTAAGAAAAAGTAGTGGCAGAAGAAGACCTCACAACGGCTAAAATGTTGTGCAAAGACTCTTTTCTTTTGAAGCTCTTTGTGCATAAGATCTCTTTGAAGAAGGAAGATTGACGAAAGAACATGCACAAGATCTTAAGCTTCCAAGTCTTGTAGTTGTGAAAAAGAACATTGTTCGTGTTCATTAGAAATCTAGAAAAGTGATAACCCTTGTATACATTGTAAGACGTTACCCCTCTCTTAAGTGAGCGAACCTTTAATCTTTTAGATTGCAATCTTTGTAAACATTGCAGTTTTAGATAAAAGTGGTTGCATTCCAAACAATATTTAGTTTTAGGTAGGAATTACTGCATAATAAATAATACTCTATGTTGAGTCAAGAGTAAGGTTATCAGACTCGAGAATCTACGTAGACTTGTAGGATGTTTATAAACTCAACTCGTAAACCTGACTTGTAAACTCGTAAGACTATTTCATATAAAAATTCAATAAATAAATAAGTCCATAAAATACACCAACATTGCAGAATATGAACCACTACCACACATCTTAAAACTTTATTTGATGAACACAACCAATAAAAAACAATTTTATCTTAATTTATTTCAACCACACTACAAATAAATAAAAAATCCCAAATGACTCTACTTAATTCCTAAAACACCCATCTGCCATTCCTTATTTTCGATTCACCGCAACCCCGAACAAAAATCACAAAACCCAACCCCAAGCAAAAATTACAAAACCCAACCCCAATCCCAGTCGCGATCAAGAATCGAAGCACCTATTTGAAAACAAAGGTAGAATGTTACAGCAAGGCACAACGGTGCTAGGTGAGGCGACCCGACACAATGCAAGGAGATGTGAGACTATGCGAGACAATGCATAGCAAAACAACGAGACAGTGACTAGACAACGACGAGGCCATGGTGAGTGACGACGAGGCAAGAGCAACAACCAAGAACTCAAATGTAATACAAAGGCAGTCCAGGTATGAAACAAAAACGAACTCTAAATCTACACAATGAGCAAAACAACCCATGTGTGACTTGTTCTCAGCTTTTCTCCAAAACTCATTCACTTGGCCTCGACTCGCGAATTTGACTGATTCTATCGAGTTTGTCTGAGTCTGGTTCAAGTCTGCTCAAAAACAAGTCTACACACCCATTTGTAGACTCTTAAACTTGAAAGAGTTAATGAATTAACTTGCAAGTTTGATAAGTATGGTCAAGGGTAATTGCATTCCAAATAATACTTTGTGTTTAGCCAAAAGTGGTTGTGTTCCAAATAATACTCTGTGTTTAGCCAAAAGTGGATAAGGTCCTATTCAGTCCTAAACAAAAGTGTGCACTCCAAACAATACTAAGCCTTAGACAAGAGTGACTGTTGTCTAAATAATACTAAATGTTAGCTAGAAGTGTTGATGACCAAATAATACTCGTTTGTATCTTCACAGGTTAGTCTATTTTGGTGGAACTCAATCAGTTGATTGAGAACTAAATGTAATTTGTGCTATCAAATGAACCAGTAGAAAAGCACAGTGTAAATCTTTCTTATTCCTTATCTCTTTAGATTGCATGTTATTTAACTATAACTTAAAAATAGGAAAGGATTTTGGAGCAAACTCAGTAGACTCGTTGTGAAATCAGTTAAACTCGCAAGTTTGCAACCGACTTGGCAAGTCAAGAGGGTTTTTGTCTTTAAACCCTAAACGACACCATTTATGAACCTGAAATCAAACAAATCACTTATTCTGCTCGCACACCAATGCACCATCCTCTGTTCGCTTGGTCACACATGATACATCTGTTGCAAAGATTTTTTCTCTTATTTGAAAATGATTTGGAGATTAAGGCAAGCAGTGGCATATATGCAAAGATTTAGAGATTTTTTTTCAACGGAATTCTGTTTTTAAATTCATTTTTTTAAGGCATATCTAGGAGTGGATCAAATTCAACTGGGTGAAATCCAAGTGCATCCTCATCTATTAAAAGTAGAAGTAAAAATGCTCCAAGAAATAGGTTAAATATTGGATGGAAGAATGGGATAGATATAAATGGAAATGGTAAAAAAGTGAAATGTAATTATTGTTCAAAGATTAAATGCAGGAATATTTAAATTCAAGCATTGCCTTGCTGGAACTAGGGAGGATTCTAAGTCTTGTGCTTCTGTTTCAGAAGAAATAAATTTTTGATGATAACTGTTGCAAAAACTAAGGAAGCTTCATTGAATAAAAGGTTGAATATAATTGATGAAGACCGTGAAGAAACTGAGGGGGTTGAAGAAAGTCAAAATATGTTCCAAGTTAGAATAACCAACTCTGGAAAGTCAACCATTTCACCCACCATTCTTACATCCTGAGTGGCGAGTCCACTAATTATGCTCGTTTGCAATTATGAGCATAGACAAACAGCCCAGGCATGGCATGGGTGCACAATCATGCAATTCTTCAAGTTGACTCGTGATTTTGAATACCATGACATGATAAAACTCCTTTTTATCTTGCGAAGAGGAATAGGAATAAAAGGGAATGACTAAGTAATTCAGATTCCATAATGGGTAAAACCCGTCTCTGTTGAGCTTTAGAGTCAATCTCTATGAGTAAGAGAGAGCATCTACGTAAGACTAAATACATTCACAAAAAAAGGTGAGAGCTGAAGGTGTTGATCATGAAAAGTTAATCACCTGTGCCTTGAAAGAATTTCATCACGGGTCTCTGGCTCAGATGTTTTGTCTGAAATCACTCTGTCATGAGCCTGCTCCTCAATTTCTTGGGTATCCTCCATTGGAGAGACCCTAAAATAAATAAATAAATAAAAGAGGAACATTATACAGTGATAAGAAATCATAACCAAGCCAATAATCATAGTTAGAAATAAAATAACAAGAATATATAGTGGCACCAATGAGATCTCCAAAATCCTAATGCATTATTAAAGCCAATATCTAACCTATGTAAACATGGATCTTTCAGTGCAAGTTATTGAGCCGCAAGAACAAGTTCCCAAAACTAAAAACCAAAACATTAACTAACAACTCGAAGTAGATATGAGTTAATTAGTTAATCTAGTAATACATGGATAGTTATCACAACCATAAACGAGTTTCCACATCAAATACTAGCCCAAAATTGTTCATTACAAGACTTCTGATTTTCACAAATCAAACTTCATAACAAGAAAGGTAACGGGGTTGTCGTTGAAAAACAAATATTAAACCCAAAAAAAAAATTGTGAACACAGAATCAGGATTTCCAACTACGACTGACGCGGCCACTCTTGGAGAAACCCCCCCTCAATCAAAATAATTTTACAATTCCTGGATTGACGCAGAGCTGCATTCGATTAATGAATCAGAATCAGTCTCAAAGACCAATTTTAACAAAATCCAATCACGAAGTTAGTCTATACATCCTCACTGCGTAAAAGATTAGAACTTAAAAGAAAAATCGAAAAGGGAAGTTCATAGCAGCATTTGCAAACGTTTGGGGGCACTGTGTGAATTTGCTAGCTGATATGATAAAGAAATACAGAGAAATGATGACTGACATGGATTGATAACAGTGAAAATATTAATAATTAATAATAATGAAAGTAAAAGAAAAGTTATTGAGTGCAGAAGTGGAAGAGAAGATGCTTACCTAGCTAGCGCCTACGGCGGAGACGACGATGTTTGTGTCTCACAAAATGCAAACACAAGACAAACCAGAAGCGAAAATTGTGGGCTTGGTCCAATTTCCCTCACTTGGACTTTTTAGGGTTAGCATGGCCCATCAACATTAACTTTGGAAATAATATAACACATTATGGTTTTCTATTTTACAATTACCAATTTACCATACTTGCTTCTCTTATTTCTTTCAAGCACATTCTACTCAAATCTTATGTTTTTAGTATTTTCAATTCAAAATATTTATTGCAGCCAGAGCAATAATGATAATTAGGGAAGTGGGAAATAGTGAAAACAACTTTTAATAGACTTTCGAAAGTTGTAATTGTATGAATTTCACAAATGGTGTAAATGAAAATTCATATTTGATGCATCATAATCATATCTCTTTTGAGTGAAAAGAAACTTGAAGTTAAAGAAAAATATTTCAACCACTAGCCAATTGCATATACACAAATGTATCATTAAGTACACAACTTCCAAAAAAGTGTAGCACAAAATAGTGAGTTTGGAAGAATAACTAATAATTCTGAAAGGGTATATATATTTGAACTTTCATCTAGTAAAGTGTTATGTGCACACAAAATGATAATATACAAAGTCAAAAGTCATATGTAATAATGATCTAACAAAAATGATAAAACATTAATAGTTAGAAAGAGCGTGAACTTCTTGAAAGAAATAAAAAATAAGAAATAAAAAATGAGGGAGAAGGCGAGGAAGTAGAAGAAAATGTTAGAAATGTGATAGTAAATGTTATTGTATGGACTGAGAGTCGTTCTCTCAATAATCTCTAATATTTGGGTAGATGTTTTATTATCAACCACAAGTTTCATGTGTGATACAGTTTCATGTTAGATACAGTAATTATACTAGTAATTAGGGTCAAAAAAATTTATATCAGTCGTCATCTACTTTGGTGATATTGTCTGATACATTGATCGCTCGAATCATATTATAATAAAGAATGTCTATTTGTTTTCCAATAATTAATTTTGGCTAATTGAAATATTTGACATTCTAATAATACACTAAAGTAAAGAAAAATTAAAGTCCCAGACAAAAATAACCGAATATCTTTATCCTTAAAAAAACAAATTATTATATTGAGTTATTATTTGAATCCACGTAATAAATATTTATTATGCTATATACATTTTTTAACTATGATGGTAGATTTGTATTATACTTATTCAAATAATAACTAAGATAATAAAATTTTCATATTTAGGAAAGAAGTCACGACACTGTGTATTGTCGTAATAAATTGTTATAATTTTTTTTTTATTAGTGATAGTTCTTCTATTTGTAATTTATACCATGATCTTACCATAAATTAAAATAGGTTTCAAGATATCATAATCAATTTAATATTTATTATTTGCATGTACAATATCTTTTGTTAGGTTCCTCGCAGAGCTTTGGAAAAGGAATAAAATCTAAGCCTAATAGATGTTTTTTTAGAACTAAAGAGTTTTGAACATATTATTTTGGTTTTCAAATAAGAAAATATGTATATCTTATAACCATTTCCCCCTGAAAGATCGTAACGCATATACCCTATTTCCTATATTAATTAAAATATTAATTTTTATTGATTAAAGATTTTACTTAAATTTCAAGATGGCACAATAGAAAAAAGTATCCATATATATAAATTAAGACTTTACTTAATTTGTTTATAAATCGTACATTATTTAAATAAGACTTTACTTAAATTAAGTTTAAGTTTCTATAAGAAAAGACCAACTCGTCATATCAATTAAAAAAATTCTCCAATTATGGATAAGTTCCCATAAAAGAATAATTTCAACTTTCCATATGAAAAAACAAATTGCTTGTTATGATATTATAGTTAAGGCATTATTTACTTTAACATGTAAGTTTAAAAAAATATTGCAAGTTATCACATTAATTAAAAAATTATTTAAACTTTTTGGTAGTCCCCTAAAAAAATAACTTAGTTGCATATTTTCATAATAATCAGGACTTCATTTATTATCAATTCAAACATTATTTATTCGTAAAAAAAAATATCCAAATCGACACTTCTTCCGAACTCAATAATAAACAATAAAATCAAATATAAGCAAGCTTTAAATAGTTTTATCTTAATTAATGATATCACCTTAAAAATATTTTAATTAGTTGAGATTTTATTTTTTAAAGTCCCTTTATTTTTTTTATATGTTTTTATTTATTTTTCTTTATTTTAAATATTGTGAATGATTTGAAACTATAAAACACTAATTGGAAAAGCATTTTATGTAAAATTATAATTGAAGTGTAAGGAAATTTAAGGATTTACCCATTTTAGGTTTTATAATTATTATTTGTTTCAAAAAATTATGTTATTGTGTCTATCATTGAACATTTAGTAGCTAATATATAGTAATAGGATTTATATTTGGACCAGATTAAAAAATAAGCATACACTATAAGTTATTTATTTGTTTTATATATATGCATACATTATACATAGTAATTTAAAAAAAAATTACTAATAGGTATACTTGGTCAATAGACAAAGTAATATAAGTTTTTATCATAAAATACACTTTTTAAACGGATTTAAAATATCACACTAGATTTTAATTAAACCTAAGTTAAATAGTTAAAATACTCATAACACTTGTTTAACTGGACTAATTTTTCATCCGTAAATTAACCTCAAACATGATTGAGGAGTAACTTTCAAATTTCATACTCGCATTTATAATATTGAATATTTATTTTGAAGTATATTTGCATTTGTATTTTATGTGTAAAGTGACATTAATATTATTTAATATTTTTCATATTTTTATGCTAACAATGTTAATTACTTTAAAATTTGATTAATTTTCCTCACGTCTAATTTTTTTTTTAATATTAACTATAGTTTTAACCTTTCCTTTTATATATTTATGTCAAAGTTTAGTTATTTTTACTTTAAAAGTTGATGCTTTTCCTTTTTTAAATATTCTATAAATTTTTAAATTGCTATGTTTAATCCTGTGATTTTTTTTAGTTTCTATATAAAATATTTCTTTAACTTTTATTCTTTCATAAGTTTAAATCAATATTTTTAGTCTCTGATATTTATTTAAAAATAAATAAACAATATTTATTTTATAGTTCTTAATTTTTTTAGGTGATATATGTGAATATTAATTATATTACAATATTACTATTTTTTTAATTGAAATTGTCATTTAATATTTTGTTTAAAACGTAGATAGTTAATTAGTGTTATATTATAATTTTTTTATTTTTATAAAAAAAATATTTTAACATACCAAAAACATATTTAAATCTAAATCCAATATCCCTATTGTTTGTGTTTTTATTTATTAAATGGAAATATCCAGCTAACATAATTTCTTATTAAATGTTGTGAATTAAAATATATTCATCATAAAGAAAAAAATTTGTAACATTGCACGAGTACTACTTTGACAATTTTATATCATAGATAATTGTAATTCCAAAAATAATATTATTCTAATTTGATTCACAATTGATTAGTGAAATAAACGGGTAAATTTATCTAGATTTTATAATATTTTTATGATAAATTTTTTTTAACTTTTTTATATAATTAATAAAACATAATACATAAAAAATTAGGATTCCTTAATTATTAACTAAAGATTTGGTATAACACATAACATAACATGTAATAAATTAAAAAAAAAAAATCAAAACTGTTACACAATTTTTTTTTCAATCTTTTTCAAGCTTTAAGTTTTTATATTTTAATAACATTTTTAGTCATCATTTCAAAAATTAAAATTTAATTTAATAATTAACTTTTTTTTTTCTAAAAAAATTCTTAGGCCAATTCAAGCTCATTCAGCTTCAACTCAGGTAGTTGATAGTCTAATTATAAGTAGATTATGTCTAATTTTTCGAGACATTGTTAGAATATTTGAATTCTACTTAAACCCATCATAAATTGAGTTTGCTATACAATGGTTGCAAAAAAAAACTTTTTTTTTAAATTTTGTCATTATTAAATTAATGTGAAATATTTTTTTATAAATCAATTAAAATTTAAGAATATATGCTCCTTTATTTGTTATTTATTTTTTATGAAAAGTTAACTTTATTTGGGTTTCCATCACCGTCTTTTGCATAGTAGCTTATTTTGGTGTAGAAGTTTCTACACAAATCTTCAACTACAAGAATCGATTGTGACATTTAACATCATTTTTGCAAGAAAAAAACTTAATTCCAATTCACTTACTATATAAAAAAAGGTCAAATTAGGGACTTTTACAATTATTTTAAAATAGTTTAATTAATTAATTATTAGTATAAAATTTTAATTAATTACACTAATATCTTTTTTGTGTCTATAATAATAACCTTCTTAGAAAGATTTCTGGTGTAATCGATGTGGGTCTAGATAATAGAAACAATAACAGTGTATTTCAAATAACTAAAGAAGTTGTTGTAAGAATCGAAAAGACATAAACATGGTGTAAAATTAAAAAAAATCGTATAATTTAGCCAAAGATCTTTAGTCAAATAGTGCAATTTTTGCATAACGATTTCTTGAAACAGTTAAAGAATATTGGATAACCGATTTGGTCGGTTTTATATTATAGTTACCTAACTACCCAGCACAAGATATCTAAATTCAGTGCAATCTTAGCCATGACAGTGTGCAGCCTACCATCAAATTATACCTTATCCTTCTGCCAATTCTTACTTTCAAGTTGACATTCTCTTCCTCCTTCACTACTTGATACTAAATTTTGATGTGCAAGAATCTAAAATTCTTTGGATTTAGCATTTTCCCAAAGGTAACATGATTGCTCGAAGCCACGTAATTTATACCAAGGGAAATCGAATCGTATTGATGAAATCAACCAAATATCAAAACATATCCATATTTGTTAAGAATCCCTTCCCATGCTCAAGGGCCAAATACAAATAAGATTACACTGTTTGTGCATTGCATGATTCTGATGCCAAGCACCTCAGTGAAAAAGTGGAAATCAATTGGATAAACTCTTATCTTTCTCCACACAGCCTCACAACTCAACACTACAGAAACAGAACCAAACCACATACATACCCCATGTTGCAGAAGTTGGTAAATGTCCAAGAGATATAATAAAACATTGCATCATAGACATGGTATTTGGTTAGATTAAATAACGTAAAACTGAATTATTAACATGACCATTTTACTTTTTCTTCATTTCTTATTCTCTTTGAATGTTTTTGTATATCTTAATGAATAAATACTGATACACTCAAACATATCATAGGGCAAGTTGTGGCCTATGGTTAACTTATTTTGATAGATAACCTTGCAGATGACACTTGGAATTGGTTTCCTCTTCTGGGCTCCGACTTTGCATATTACTAATTCTATTTGATTCCGTTATTTTGATAGATTTTGTGACAACAAAGCTTTGGTTTTGTGCCATATACCTCAGAGAAGTTTGTTCATATTAACATTAGAATAATGTGTTTGATGCTGAAGGCAGGGCATAGAGTTTTTAGGCTTTAAAAACTATACATTGTTCTTATTCCTGCGTTGATTGCTCGTACGGCCAGCCACTCTAGATATTTGAATTATCGTTTACAGTTTGATGCTAAATGCAACTTGTTCATGGCACTGGCAGTGTCACCATCGCCCAAATGATCAGGGGCACCTCCCTTATCCAAACAAATATCTGAAGGAACTTTCTCTGTTTCTCTTTCCTATCCAATTTAACTATAATTAATTTGCTTCTATGCTTTTCTAGCTTATACAATTCAATCCACTATCCTCAGAAGCTACTATAAATAAGAGGTGATGAAATGCCAAGCTTCACCAGGGCAGAACAAATCCTTTGCTACACTAGCTTAATTCCCACACTCATCTATCTTTCAATATTTTTTAGCTTCATATATATTATTCTCCCTAGTTATTATATTGGATTGCTCATCCCTTTGTAATGGATAGAGTTAAGGACTTGGCTTCAAAGAAGGCTGCTGTTATATTCACCAAGAGTTCATGTTGCATGTGTCACAGCATCAAGCAACTTTTCTATGAGCTTGGAGCAAGCCCAGCAGTTCATGAGCTTGACAATGATTCCTATGGGAGGGAAATGGAGTGGGCTTTAAGGGGTATGGGCTGTAATCCTTCAGTCCCAGCAGTGTTCATAGGTGGAAAATTTGTGGGGTCGTCCAAAGATGTCATATCCCTCCATGTTGATGGCTCTCTCAAACAATTGCTCATGGATGCAAAGGCCATCTGGTTTTAGCTACACCAAGGAGTTCCTTATACTCAAGTAGTATAGAGGGAACCCTGATATGCTATTTGCAGACACTCTTTACTTGGGGACACTCCTGCTTTTTCTTCAGTGTCCTCCTTAAATTGTACCAAAACAAAGTCCGTAAAAAAATAGTTTTCTTTTCTTTTGGTATTTTGTAAAAGGCTAGCTCTATGTCCACTAAAGTAGTATGAAACTTCATGCGGGAGAAAGTGACTACTCATGGTTAATGCAAACTGTAATGTTTCTGGGATTCACTTTCAATTTAAAAAGCCTTGTGAAAGAAAAGGGTGTTTCAATTACACTTTCATCTAATTTCAGCAAAATGTTCCGCTATCATACATAGCTAATCACTAATCAATTTAATCTATGGTGGACAAATTTGCTGTACAGTAACGAAGTCTGCAGAGTGTTATTTTTAATGAAAAATATTCCATCATAGTCTCATCCGTTTGGTGAAAAAAGGAATACGGAACACCCCCTCCTTCATTAAAGTCAGCTAAGCTAATGTTTGATACGAAAAAAGTGTTTGATAGAAAAAGTTCAGCTATATCGTGGCTATTATTCCAAGTGTTTGATACAAAAAAGTTGTATACAAAAAGATATGATTGACACTAACTGAGAAAAAGATGACAGAAAATGGATTATTATAAGGTAGATGAGACGCGTATAAAGAAGACTCTGAGAACATTAATAAGAAAAAAGAATTGCATACTTTTTAGCTTAGTTGAAAAAAAGAGAGAAAGCTTAAGAAAGACATGAGAAGAAATTATCAAAATAACATGCCTATACCAGAAAATCGATTAATGAAGTTGAGATAAGCAGAAAGAAGAGATTAGAGACAGTAATAGAAAAAATAAATTGTATGATTTGTAATTTTGTGAAAGAGAGGAGGAGGAGAGAAAGATGAAAAGAAGTTGTGGAAAGTATAGTAATGACATAAGTAACAGTTAAATCTTGAAGAAAAGGGAATAATATTGTGTGATTTATGTAACTGATCTTAGTATTATTCCAAGTGTTAAGACATAAGTAGGAGTTGATTGGTGACCGCTGAATTTGGGCACCAGGTGCGAGGGACAGTGATAAAGTTGACACTATGTTGGATTGGATGAAGAGATTTTCAGAGTTTGAAGCAAGGAACGTGCATGGCGAGCCTTCCTACACTCGAGACAAAAAGGTAATGCAAGCACTTTTTGTGTCTCCTTTATTATTCCTCCCTATCCACAAAGCAAGATATATTAATTTTCCTGTATGATTTTCATGCGTGTGTAGACTATACGTAGAAGGGCATCATTTAGTTTCTAAAATAGTTTATCTGCAGGAGCACGACGTGACACTGAAGCAACATGCGCAATGATAAAAATTACTTATGTCCTTATTTCTTAGTATTGCATTTAGCTAACTTATTCATCAAACCAAAACTCACGTGTCTGTGCCTCAGACATGTATATTTGTGCTGCCACCTACCCACATGGATAAGAAATTGGATGGTTCAGTTATGATGCATAGGATTCTTTTGTGGATTGAATGGTGGTTAATTATTCTCAAAAGGGAACTGTTTTTTGCTCTAATTTTGTAAGCGTATAATGTATTACATTCGTGTGCTCATCTACACACGTGAGACACTATGTTAGTGCTGCATCTACGTAGAGTCTCCCAACTCTCAAAATTGAACCTCTAGTGTCAGAGAGAATCGCACACAAGTTAGTGGGTGCAACACAAAGAATCTTGCAGCCACCGAAAAAGCCATCTCAGTGTCTCATTCTTTTGGCATAAGGATTCAAAGCGGTTGATTGTGAGAATCAGAAATAAATTGACCACCCTTCAGTGTATTTCCCCTTTGATTTACAAGAGATTACCATTTTAACGTTCACAAACTCCTTAATAGTGTAACAAATGGCTAATATGCAACACACGTACGTTTGACATAGGCAAATTGCATTATTGCATCAGCTTAGTCACAGGAAGATACTGTTTTCATTTGTTTTTGTTGATGAAAATCTTGGTACTATATATTTGGTCTCATAGCTAGTCTACCGATTGAAGCATATACGTGTAATATGTCTTCCAACTTGCACAACCGAATAAGATCACACTCTAAGTTGGGTATCTAAAAAGCACAACCTCTTTAGAACGTGCTTTGCTCTTTGATCAAACAAAGCGGTCCCTAAGCTGTCCCTATAAATAGTCTAGTATATCAGCTCATTTGAAATAACCTCAAGCTTCATATAATTTTCTATTCCCCAAACTCCTGCTTAGACTTCCAACCCATTATAGCCACTGGATCGAATTCAGTTTGAATTCGGTCTGATGGTTTGGGAGTTCTAATAAGTCTAAGGTAATCTAAAGACACCTTCAAAATTAAACTTTTTTTATTTCTTTCCTATGTAACATTTCTTTTTTTGCAGTGTCAGGAACAGAATTCTGTACATATATATTTAGAAGAACAGGTGCTTGATCAGTGTATCAGGATGGACAAGGTGAAGAGGTTGGCCAGTGAAAACGGTGTGGTGATTTTCACAAAGAGCTCTTGTTGCCTCTGCTATGCAGTCAACATTCTGTTTGAAGAACTTGGGGTGAAACCTCAGCTTCATGAGATTGATCATGACCCTGAAGGCAGAGAAATGGAGAAAGCTCTATTGAGGCTAGGCTGCAATGCTCCAGTCCCTGCTGTGTTCATCGGGGGGAAGCTAATTGGATCCACCAATGAAATCATGTCCCTCCACCTTCGTGGTTCACTCACTCCATTGTTGAAAACTCACTAGACTTTGTCTTGAGAAGAATCACAAAAGACAGTTCCTGATACCTGCTGGAAGAATAAGCTGGCTTGAATCATTAGAGTAGTGAGCATAATATTGATATTCTAGTATTTTATGGATGAAGTGGTTCCTAGCATTTGATTAACTATAAAGTAATCACATAAATATTCTTAATGAAGTTTGATTTATATACTACAGTCCCAGTTATCTGATTATGATTTTGACAGTCTCTACTCTCCACCACGCGCTGTTTCCCATAACAAGGCAAATTTTTGGTTAATTAAGGCTAATAATCTCACTAGTTAACACGGGGTATCAGTATAAAAGTAAAGAGCATACCCTGAAAGTTTCTTCCTTGATGCATCTCAGAAAAAGGCTTAACCACCTTCCTCTCTCCTATCTTTGTACCTCTTTCTCCAATTTGTTTCAAACAACCACCAGTAATATTCAATAGCCTTCAACTTCAAGTCATCCTAGTAAAATGAAAAAGTATCTGCAGTCACTTGCTTTGAATATGTGTGAGTGTGTCCATCCTTTCTTCTGCATCTTGGGAAGAAAATATTCTCTGAAAGATATGTAAGCTGCATGGCAATTGACCAAACACTAACAGCCATAGAACCCATTATGGTTTTGCCTGTCTCAGTCTGGCCAACCATTATATTGGTCAAACTCAATCTTCCTGTCATATTTTGCCCATCCTTCTCAGGATACTTAACTTCATGTATTCTATAGTGAAGAAGAATAAGTAATATAGACAACCATAATGTCATCAAATTACACATGATCAAATATAGTAAGTTTGTTATCTTATATGATAACTACTTTAATCAAACTAAAAACGATTTCTGATCTGTTAACCGTATAAAAACTTTTACCTTCAGAGTGCATAACTGTTACACTAAAGTAAAGAAATATTTGAAACTTGTTTTTGAGGGGGAGAATAGAATATTGAGGCAACATATAGAAAAAGAAAAAATATTGTGCTGGCATTAACTTTTCTATCTCTTGGCGTTGTCCACAAAATTAAAAGTTAACAGGAAAATTCTCGTCTTTTTCTGATCTAGTGCTATGGATTCTTCAACTTTATCCCACGATAAAGAAAGGTATTACATTCCTTACCTTTTATTTATCTTGTGTTTATTTTTATTCCCTTCTTTTTCCCTGTCACAAACATCACTCAATATCGAATTATGGGTTACCAAAACTTGAACCAAGGTCAGACCAAGAGGTGGTGCTGTGAAATTAATCCTGCATTTGTGCAGAAAAAAAGTCCTTCCTTAGTTATAGTTTAATCAGGCACACATGTAGCTTAGTATCTTGTCCAGGAAACTTATGGTTATCAATTCTAAATATATTATCAAAGGTATCTAGTTCCTAAGCTGAATTGAAGAAGTAACACAAGTATAAACATAATACAAAAGCTTTAATTATCACAACATTCAGAAAATACTAAACTTAATACAAATTATACAAGGTTAAAAATAAATGAAATCTCTGCTTTTTATTTAGAAATAGGAATCAAATCAACTTTCCTAACTTTGTAATTTGATGACATTATGAATGTAATAGTGAATTTCCCAACTATATGGGAAGTAGGTATAACTGTGAGATTGTGATAGATGTACTGGTATGGTATATTTGCTCACGAACAGGATGTTAAGTCTGTTGAAGAACCAAAAATCTTATATGTTAATTTGTTGAATATCTCATCGAGTAGAGATAAGAATATCTTATAATATATAATTGGATGCAAATTTTATCTTATGAGTCAGTTTTATAAAATTAAGTTAGGTTAAAGTTCACGTTGATTTTATTAGATTACTCGTGAGTCTTACACACGAGTTACTCACGAGTTGAAAGGTTTCTTGAGGAGGGATTGAAATTGTTGGGGTCATGGAGGAAAACCTGTGAATATTTTGGTCCGTATGCTTTTCCAGTTTCACTAATCCCTCTATCTACCATCTTTCACTAAATTATAACATTTAAAAAACATTTTAGAAATTAAGTTGAATAAATCATTAATTTTGTCTTTGAAGTTTTACCCTCTTCCTTATTTCGTTCCTCGTGTACAGAAAAAATTAAGTAGCCCTCATCTCTCAAAATTCTTCAATTTGGTCTCTAAATAAGTTAGCTCCGTGTTCAAAGGTTTTTAAGTAAAAAATGCATCAATGTCATTCTTCTATCCCTAATAAAAGCGTTCTTTCCCAAATATAACCTTTATTACTTATAATGGGCCTTAGAGGTTGAAATTGGAATTTTTTGTTGATAAAGAAAATAAAATACATGGTAATAAATTTTAAGGCATGATATTCTGATGCAATATTCCAATGCAATGATGATAGTAAAGTAGTGCCTTAAAGAGCTCAACCATACTAAAAATGTATATAAAACATCAAAAAGGCAAGAAGTGAATATATGGACAACACAATACATTTAGGACAAATTCCTCCCTATCTTCTTCAGCACCTTCGTATTTTTTTAATTTCAACAATACCCTTCTGAGTAAGATGAATAATATGGTGTTTTCTTATTCATTTTCAAGTGGTAGTGGTTTCTTGTGATGATTAGTGTAAACGTTGGTAGTTGAGGTAAGTTTTGTGATGTTTTTATTGGTGATGGTTGTGTTTTTGTTCACTTATATTTTTTTCATTTTTTTGGAAGACACAAAATCCAAAAAAAAAAACTAACAAGATGCAAAAATGGAGTACAAAACTCAAACAAACAAATTTGCACAAAAGAACGTCAAATACAACGAATCTTCTCACCAACCCTCTCATACACGCTAAAATAATGAAATTATTTTCTCTCTCTCTCAAACACTCTAACTAGAAGGAAGATATGTGATTGAAATGAAGATATTGGGATGTGGGGGTACAATTGAAGTCATTTAAAAGGATAAAACACTTCATTTAGGGTTATTTAAAATTTTAAAAAAGGTTAAAATTGATTTTCACAATTGATATGGAGGTACATGAGGAAGGTATGGAGGTGGAGGAAGAATTTACCTACATTTAGCAAGCCCACTTTGCTTTCATAATAAAAATCCACAACCATTTATTTTTATTGGAAAAAAATGGTGTTATAGAACATAAAGAAATAGGGAGTTTCTTCCTGCACCCCTACATTCTTTGAAATACGGAAAATATCCTTATACAGTTTAGGATGATTTCAGAATAGGGGTTCCATAAACAAAGATGTTTCCAGAATAGAGCTTTCATAAGCAAAGGATATTTCCATAATAGAAAATCCAGAAGACAAAAAATCATTATGGAACACATATATTTCTGGATTGATAAATCCAGAATTAATAAAATATATTCCGGAAAATATGTTCCAAAAATATTCCAGAAAGAACAGTCTAGAAGTCATTTTTAAAAGAGGTATAAAATAGTCTTCTTCAAAAATAATGAGGTGCAGGAAGAAATTTGTTAGGGTGAAGGAAGAAATAGCAAAGATCTTATCGCTTGGTTTAGATAAGCAAGAGTTACATCATAAAGCCCAAATGGCGATGATCAAGGATATTTTATTGATATTTCTAAATCTATTACTAACCTCTTATATGACCCATGTGGGGACTAACATGATGTATATTGCAAAATTTTGTAATTATTATTTTCTTATACAGTGGGAATGAAGTAGGAAATGGTGTGAAAGTCTGTGAACATATTGGTAGTTTAGTCTAAGTTAAATTCAAATAAACTATTTAAGAAAAATGACACCTATATTTATATTATAATTTATTTTGTTTTGCTTTATGTATGAATTAAAATTATTTCTCTCAATTTTGTGTCTCCTTCCCTCTCTAAGGAATAAGTGTAGTACTCAAAAGTAGGGATTGTAAAAAAAAATTGTATCTACATATGTTCTTAGGTAAAATGGGCAATGGTATTTATATAGTGAAATTTGACAAATTTATCAAGAATTAGATGTAGTTTCTTATTAAGATAAATCAATATAAATTTACAATTAGTATTTCGAAAATTATTTTTCATAACTAAGTTTATAGGTTATTTACAATTAGTTAGACTTAGAGTCTCATTAGATCGGTATACATATTTATTTAACCTATTTAAGTTATTTATATTATGTGATTGATTCTTTTCATTATGTTTCCAATGTCAAGAAGACTCTCCAAAGTAAAGAGATGTGTTCATTCATATTTTTTGCATGGTGTAGATTTACTTCTCCATATATACAATTTTTTCTCATCATTAAATATATCTCCAATAAATTTAGTTATTATTAGCAATGGGTGCAAAAAAAAATCATTGTATGGTAGAGGTACAAAGTTACCACAACAATTGTTTCAACAAACATTTTTTTAGCATGCATTTTAATGAGCAAAACATGAAAACTTTCTAAGAAATTTCTTGGGACCATTTTGATATCGAGTGATTTGATTCAAACATAAATCCAAAAAGATGTGAATGACTCATGATTTGTAAGTTGATGGCTTAGTCCATGCATGGTGTTTCAATAGTGTAATTATGGTTTTATGATCGAATTATCAAGAAACAATATTAATAATAACTATTAATAATAAAGTAAACAGAAAATAAAGGTCAAAGAAAAAGATGAGTGAGTAGTCCATGATGCAAAAATCCGATAAAAAAAAGAGACATTATGATGATGACATTGATTATTTTGGTTAAAACATAACTTTATATTAAAATGATGCAAGTTTGATTTATGGCTTCGTCCAATACATATGTAGTTTATGCATGGATAATTCAACAATGTAGTATTTGGATGTATAGGTATTATCAATAATAGCATTAACATTAAACAAAACATAAAAAAAGGAAAAAAAAATTGCATGAATTCTAATACAAGAATTACAACGAAGGACTGACCATTCAGACAATGATATTGATTGGTCTAATAAGCATAACACTAGATTAAATAAATTGCACAAATTTAATATGTCAGTAACTTGATTAAGTGTAATCTTTCATTCATGCATAAGTGTTTTAATAGTGTAATCATGATTGTGTGAATATTGATTAAGTACATTATTATATCAACTCATTGGTTTTCCTCAATAATAAAGAATTTGTGTGTGAATATATATAGTTAGTTCAAGAACTACCATGTTTTTCTTTATTATTTTATTTAATCCTTTGTAATTGATTTTTGCTTATAGGTGCCACATTCGGATAATGTTACAAAACCAAACACAAGAAGGAACTAAATGCAATGCAATGCACTTCAATAATGTTGACGTGGCACAATAAAAGTGGATAATAAGAAATGTGTCTATAGATTTGGTCATACAAAATAAAAATAGATGACCTTTCTTTCGTGATTTCCCTGATAATCGTTTAGGAATTGTTAGATCTTCTTTTAAACACAAGACGCAAAGTTGCAAAGAAAAAAAAATATTGAAGAATCAAAACAAAATGAACATCTCTCTCTCTTTGATACACTATCACTTGTCACTCCTATTTCATTGATGTTGGTTTCATTATAAGGTATTGTTAATTCCTTAAACTCTCTCTTTCTTTCTTTCTTATCGAATTTCAATTTCAAGAAACCCAGGCTATGTTGAAACCGAATTAGGTTATATATTCATATTCTATTCTTTGTTGTGCCTCACTTTAAGTTTTAATTTATATTAATTATCATATAATCACACTCCATTGGCACAAATTTTAAGAAACTAGATAATTATGTATTTATCAATCACTCATATTTTTTTTGCAGTTTTACTTTTCAATTTTGATGAGAAGCATGAGTGATATATATGAATTTGATCTCTTTCTTTTTTGCCTTAATTTTCTATATGGACACACATACATGTCTCGTATACATTATTTGGAGAATTATTGGATCATATGGCATGTTAACTTGGTTTTATTGGTAACCCAGTTGTCAAATCAGATGTGCAATTTTCATCAGAGTCAGCAGGTTCGTTTCAATCTCATTTTGTGTTTATGTTTCAGAGTTTGAATTTTTTTGGTCATTGAAAATATGTTTTTAACATTTCTTCCAAGAGAGTTAGAATTCTAGTCCTTGTAATTTTTAATATAATTACGAGTTTTATATCTCTCTTGTTTTCCCTTTTGAAGAACTAAGGTGATAAATTAGCTTGTGATAATTTAATATATTGGAGTTATAACCTTATGATGTGAATGAGAATTCACTTGTAGGTGGGCACAGGTTAACATGGCTGAAGATGAGCATCAAATTGAGCTTAAGTTTCGCATATATGATGGAACTGATATAGCACACAATACCTATTCATCATCAACCACCATTGGTACCCTTAAGAAAAAGCTAATTGCTGAGTGGCCTCAAGGTTTGTCATGTTGTGAGGTGTTTTTGTATATAAAGTTGTTCATACTTCACTATTATTTTGATTCAATCAAAACATATATATTTTACAACAACTTGATCATTCTAACATTTGTGGGATAAAACTATTTTCCATGTACTTAAATTAACATAATGGTTCAAATTGATGACTCTCTCCCAAATACTTTCATACATGTATGTTAATAAGTTTTTATTTTCTTTTATGCAAGATGATTGTCTTACCTTTTCGTTGATATTTTTTGTTTATAGGTAAAACGATTACACCAAAGTTAGTACGTGACCTAAAACTTATACATGCTGGTAAATTTTTGGAAAGTAACAAAACTCTGGCTGATTCCAATATAATATTTAGTGACATCCCTGGAAGTTTTGTTACAATGCACGTTGTAGTACAACCTCCAGTATCTAAACAGAAAACAGGTTTGTTCCATATTTTAATTCGTTCATACTCAAGTATAAAAGTTTCATGGTGGGTTTACTCACTTTCACATGTATTTTGTGTTTAAATATATAGATTCCATAAGAATGAGTTGGACAATAAAAAGTACATATTAGTATTGATGAGGATTAAGATATAAGTAGGAAAATATATATTTTTTATAAAATTATAAAATCATAAATAATAATGTAACTAAAATCAAAAGGTAAACACATATTCACAACATTTTATATTTTAACACTGTCTTATCAATTATAAAAATCTTTCCCTGAATAATTGTCCTACTGTGAATCAAACACGTGACTTTGCCTTTGATATCAATTATTGAATTGAACACTTATCATTATGTTAAAAATTATAGTTGATAGTAAGACTCGAACTCTTTATACTTAAGAACATACCGATTATACTATAACTTAATTAATCTGACTTTCAATACAAAATAATTGATATTATTTGTATCAATACTAACTTTTTAATAAAGACTGAGTGACAATTATTGAAAACCAAACACTTCCTTAATTAAATCCATCATTAACAAAATTTAAATAAAATAATAAAATTAAGGTTGTTGTATTAATTTTTTTTTATTGTACTAAAATTGAAATTTAATAAATATATTACATTGAGTAGTTACTTAATTATTAAATATGCATAATTACTACACGTAGATATGGCTTTAGTGAGTTGTTGAGACACTTTATATTAATGTGTTTTCCCTTGTGATTACCCTGCAGAAAAGAACCACGAGGATAAACAAAAGACTAATTCATGCGCATGCACCATTCTTTAGTTTAGAAAGCATGCCCTTTGGTTTCCCATAAAGATAAGGTTACAGTTCCTGTTTATCAATACCTTGTGGTTATCTTTACAAGACATGTTTGGCTTTGTCAAATCCTTGCTGTTTGCGTATTTTAATGTTCAGTTCATTGTTCATTTATAGTGAATCAAATACTAACATTGTAAAATTATAACCTCAACAAGTACAATAAAGTGTTCTAGGGCACAAAGCTCGGCTATAAGTGGTAGAACCAACATTCAATGAATGCATATTCCAAATTTAACCATAATTATAAGAAAATCATAAAATAGAAACCAATTTTAGAAATAAAAAATAATTAGTTACTATAGTGATTAAATTAAAGACTATTTTAGATATTAAAAAAAATTTGGTTTCTAGATTAGTTTCTATTATTTTATTTTTTTATCAGCAATAAAAATTAAATAAATGTGAACCACTTCAAATGTGGTTCAACCCTTATATAAAATATACAATGAGCAACTTTTAAACTAAAGCCACCAAACTAACCAAACCAAAGCACAAATCTTCCTAAACCTAACATACGTCAAGAAATCATTCTCATACATCTATTATTGTTAAATGATTTCTAAATTGGTATCTAATTAACAATCAAGGTTTTTGCTACCAAATTTAGAATCTAAATAATTGGTAGTTATAACCTTGGTAGCTAATTAGATACTAATTTAGAAGTCATTTAACAATAATATAAACTAATTTAGAAACCAATTTTTTTTTAGTTTCTAAAATGATATCTAATTTAGTAACTATAATAACTAATTCTTTTTTGTTTCTAAAATTGATTTCTATTTCATGATTTTCTTGTAGTAAAAATTACATTATTAATACATTAATTATTTTTCTATTATCTTGATGAAAATAAAAAGTATCTCTCTCGAAGAGTAATTCTCTCTATATATAGTTATGATATATAATATTATGATTTGTGCTTTTGTTTGATACATAATGATAGTTGTCGTTTTGCTGTCAAATTAATATGATTCTAGTGTAGACTTGTCTAACACTAGTATAATTGTGGCCAGGTGACTCCAAGTCGTCTCCCAACGAATCCAATAGTAAAATCAGTTGATCAGGGTTTAAAATCTATCTGCAAGCAATAAAAGTTAGCAATAACAATAAAGATGAAAAGGGGGTTTGAGATAGTTGTGCAA
>Ga0123342_1001227_pt1 | contig 43070 bp, 37 predicted proteins | sample Turbeawhitnodule_FD_89960 | JGI IMG/M metagenome (GOLD analysis project Ga0123342, IMG submission 89960) | Root nodule microbial communities of legume samples collected from Mexico - Turtle bean Mexico white nodule | ecosystem: Host-associated > Plants > Roots > Nodule | place: Mexico: Nepantla...
GCTAACTGTGAGAGAGGATTTGCACGGTTCTTGTTCTCTTAGTATTTGGTGATACCGTCACTGACTTGAGCGTTGGAGTGCGATCGGCCGCAGCGGCGCCGTGCTGTTTCTTTGCAGGTTCTTAAGGTAGATCCCGAAGAGGAACGGTGGTGAGAAGCGGTGCACACGTCGATCCTTTGACGAGGCAGTTTCCAGCGTTCCGGTCAACAGGCAGGATCAAACCCCTTCCGGAATAGCTGTATTAAGTAAGTCCTACCAGCTGAAAGAATATTGAACCTAATAGCATATTCAATGACTCAAAGCTTTCCTTGTTCCAGCTGCATGAATTCATTTTCTTTCTCATATCTGACACTATCAGGAAAATACTCTTCCATGAATCTTATTTTGAAACACTCCCAAGTGACAATTTCTTCTATGTCTTCCATCATCTGCTTCATACCTATCCACCAAAACCCAGCTTCTTCAATAAGTATATATAGATGACATAAGATAACTTTCTCTCTTTTAGGCATTGAGTAGCTTCAAAGATTTTGTATATGTCTCTCACCCAGTGGTATGCTTCATATGGATTTACCTTCCCACTAAATTTGGGTGGATTGTGTCTCAAAAAGTCCTTCAAACTAAAGGTATGAGGTTGTTGATGAAGTTGAGACGCTTTTGCTGCTAATCTAGCGATTTCTAATTGATAAGGGTGGTTTGATGTTGTTGTGCCATAGTAGCACTCTATTGTTGCAAGGTTGTTGTCATTATCTCCATTGCTTGAGCTAAGTTGGACATATCTATTGGTGGAGGAGGGGTAGGTGGTATATGTGCCATCTTCTAAGCACATAAACAATTGAATTAGAAATTACTAAAAATTTCCAACTACATCTTTAAGACAAATTAACTTCAAAGAAATAATCATACGAAACAGGTAAAAACCAATCAAGACTTAACTCTAAAATATACTCTAACTATTTAGAATTAAGATAGAAAATAATCTTGATCTAGCTATGAGTGTGCACCCTCACCACCTTATCAAGATTATTTTCATTCTTAATACTTTCATCTTTATTCAAAACAACTACTTTTACTGAAGCACAAACAAGATTTCAAGAAAACAACTTTGCTAAACATCCTATTAGAAACTTTTAGCTAAGCCTTGAAGTTAGACTTAAGGAGAAACACAATAAACCCACTACTCTCAGGTTATCCTAAGGATAAACCGCTCTGATACCATTAAATGTAACACCCCAAAAATACCTCTAACTATTACAATACACTAGTTCTACATATTTCTATACAAGCTTAGAGTTTTTCAAAACATTCTTAATACATGATTAGAGCTTATAGAAATACAAATATTTACAATATAAGTTTCAAATCAACACCTTAAAAATCTCTAGACCCTCCGACACCTGTATGATCATCTGCTCGTGTACGTATTACAATCATCGCAGTTCAAACACAACAAGAAAAACAAGGGTAAGCTAGTGAAAATAAAATTTTATAATATACACAATTAAATCAAAAGAGAAAACCAAATTACATGATCAATTTCTCAATTATTCGATCTTCTTCAAGTCCAAAAAATAAAACAATCACATGGATCTACACATCCAAGATACTCAACAAACAACGCCTTCCGGAAGACCCGTATTAAGTAAGTCCTACCAGAGACTAACACCTGATCCAAAGATTATCAGCGAATCCAACAAAAAGGATCAGGGTAAGTTCAATACAACCAAAGTCGTGCATCTCATATGTCACGATGTGCATGAACTCCTCCATCAGCTTCTCACCACCTGATATCTTAGTCTATATGACTTAGATCATCAGTGAAGCTCGGAGATCTCTGTTACCACATATGTATCAATACTTAATACACAAACAAACATCAGTCTATACATTATCCCAAATGTATGAATTTAATTCCATACCATTTTCATCATACAATATCATTCAGAACACAATCCACAATATTCATAATCCTATTTAACATAAAAAAAATAGCACTTAAATACTAAACAATCAAAATCAAATATTTCTACAAGTTTAAATAATATATAAACAAACAACACAATATATAAACACACAACATCCCTGCAAGAGAAATTGAATATTGGGACCACGTCCCCTCCACATCTAGATCTTCTAGCCTAGGTACCACTGTAAATTAAAATTAGCTTCTCTTACCTTAATTGCTTGCTTTTCTAGCAAATTCTAAAATTTTATCCCCTCAGTCTGAATAAGCTTCAAGATTTAAGGGTCTAATACAAGTTATCTAAACAAAACAAAAATTCAGTATATATTAGAACAAGTTGATAGGAATATTCTTCTCAACCGACCCCACCAAGATTGATGACTAAATCCTAAGGAAAAACAGAGAACAAAGGATCTTTAGAGCAAAAATGAACTTACTCAGTTTGAAAATCTAATCGGGTAGAAATGTTTCTTAACCCTCAGCTACAAGGTGATTCTAAAATAGATGAGGTATTGTTGGAGATCCCACATCGACTATATATAAGTGGGTGCAGACCTCACCCCATGAGCCGATTTTATGGGGTTGAGTTAGGTTTAAAGTCCACTTTGTAATGTGGTATCAGAGCAATTTAAAGCCTATCCTAGCGAATGTTTGTTGGGCTTATCAGGTCACCTGCTATCGGGTCATTATCGGACCACCCATAATATGTTATCCCATGCACGAGCTGTCATGCTCGGCGTGAGGGGGTGTGTTGGAGATCCCACATCGACTATATATAAGTGGGTGCAAACCTCACCCCATGAATCGGTTTTATGGGGTTGAGTTAGGCTTAAAGTCCACTTCGTAATATGGTATCAGAGCAATTTAAAGTCTATCATAACGAATGTTTGTTGGGCTTATCAGGCCACCCGCTATCGGGCCGTTATCGGACCACCCATAATATAATATCCCACGAACGAGCTGTCATGCTCGATATAAGGGGTGCGTTGGAGATTCTACATCGACTATATGTAAGTGGATATAAACCTCACTCCATGAGCCGGTTTTATGGGGTTGAGTTAGGTTTAAAGTCCACTTTATAATAGGTATAGAGTGAGAAACGAGAAGAAAAGAGAGATGAAAAGAGAAAAAAGAAAGTGGAAACAACACCACGGTTTGTAACTTTCTTCACTTTGTTTTCTAACGTTGTTACAAACAATATTTTTTATTTATATAAATCAAAGAAAATTATTCTCTCAAAAAAGATAAAATTAATATACATATATATAAAATATAAATACACACTTTAAATTCTTTTAATTTTTCAAACTAACATGTAATAATATATTTATTCTAATTTATTTTGTTTCCAATAATAGGATACAATAAAAATTTATATAACACATAGTCACTATAATAACAGTATTTTTGTAAAACAAAATATCTTATGAGCTTTTTATAATTTATTTAATATTTTATTATAGATTATATATGTGTCAAAATGTATTAGAATAATTTTTTTTACGTAACTTTTTAAGACTCAATAAATTATGATGACGTGCTTTACACATAATTAAAAAGGTTCATTTATGTTTTTTATTTAAATAATATAAATTAGCTTAATTGTTGTTATAATCTAATAAATGTAGATATATTCCTTAATAAAAAATTACTTTTTATGAATGACACTAGAATTTAAAAATCAAATCTTTGTTTGGTTTTCTAAAGAAAAATTTATTATTATAAAATCATAATATTATAAATTAGTATTTTTTATAATAGAAGATATGTGTATAAAAATATACGTTAAAAGTTGTAATGATATTTGTAAATTTATCATATATTAATTAATTTTTTTTATAAAATTTATAGTTTAATAATATTATATAAAAAATATTAAAAAATACAGACACAAGCGTCACATCACATCTCTTTTTTATTATGTTATTTTTTTAATTTTTAAATAGTATATATGTGTATTAATTTTATTTTATATGATTTTACTTATTATATAAAAATAATAATTAAATATATTTTTTTTATATATTATATTGAACTAATGTTGTAATTAAGAATTGAAAACCAAATATGATAAATATTTATAATTTAATTTGTTATAGAATGTGGGTAGTGTTTTTTTTAATGTACGGATTCTCATTCAACTTGATTCCATGTATTATGTGTGTAGTTACCTTTTTTTTAGTCTACATTTTTTTTACATCAATGTAGTTTCAATAATTTGTATTATAAATTGAAAATATTCACAAAATTATCATCAGTAACCCAATAAATTTCTATAAATGATTTTGATCATACAAGATAAACTATAATAATAACATAATATATTCATATATATATATATATATATATATATATATATATTAAAAAATACAATATTAATTAGGCTGCTAATCCCTTTTATATGTTACTTTTAAAATTTGCACTTAAACTTGTTCGTGTAGAGTACATTTATTATAATTTATTATAAGTCATCATCAAGCAACAAACATCTTTCTTTTGTAAGAAGATTTTTTTTTTCTTCACAATAAATTATGAAGACACAAGTGTTTCATTTGTAACACTTTGATGCCTTTTTTTTGGATTTAATAAGTAATGTGTTTGCTTAGATAATACATGCATAGTCTTAAGTTAACACAGTATTCACGAAGTCATTAGGGTTTTCCATTATTTCAAAATTTCAAAACATGGTTATGTTGTATGTTTTTTTTTTCAAATATTGTTATGCTTAGGTTATGTATTTATCCCAAATTGTGTTAAACCTTTTCTAGATTTTGATTCTTTGAAAAATCTTTCTTTTTCATGATCCTTATATTTTGGAGCTTTTGGTGTTATGGACATGATTTGCAATAAAGTAATCTTCTATTTAACCTTATTTCGATTTGTTTTGTTGCAAAAGATTCACTTATTATGGTTAATGTGTTGTTGTTAAGTGTTTCCTGAATCATTAAGTTAACTTCTTTCATGTTTTGCTAAAACTATTTACCAATTTCAAAATGGGTTATTTTTCTAACACTGCTCTCGAGATTTTTTTGTTTATGATCATATTTTGCAGTAAAGTAAGCTTTTGTTTAACCGTATTTCAAGATAGTGGTTTTTAAATTTCAAATTTGATTTCTAAAACTTTTTTGTTACCTTTTTTTTACTATTTATATCATCTTCTCATTGGATTCTGCATTGCATTCCTGAATCCTATCATTCTCAAAAACCCCAAAAGGTCATCGATAGTTCTTGGTAAGCTTATCTTTTGTGTTTACTACATTTCATAATGATGTTATTCTTATTTAATTTTTTTTGTTTTGTTCTTTGCAGTTTTATTTTATGCCAAGCATTTGTTATGCTTTGTTTTTTCATCGTATTTCTCATCTACATTTTTTTTTCATATTGATGTTCATCAAATTTAAATGTTTTATTTTGTTTTGTGTTTTTTTCATATTGATGTTCATCTGATTTAAATGCTTTTTGGTTTTGTGTAGTATTATTTTTATACTAAACATGTGTTCTGTTTTGAATTTGAAATTTTGAATTTGAAATCTAATGTATATGTGGTCACTGGTATTGGTTTTCTATTGAATTCTCATAGCAGATCTTAGGTTTGAGGGAAAAACTTCATCTTTTTGGGGAATGTTAGGCCATTGAATTTTGAAGCATAAGATAAAACATTAAACGAAGCAACTTCGACGGTGGAAGGCTTTAAGAGAGAAAGGAGTGGAATGATGAAGGCAGAAAATTAATTTTTTTGTTCTTTGTTTTTTGTGCGAACTGTTTGTTTTTGTTCTATTTTATGTTTGATGAACATTTTTCTCTCATTTTCCACATATGAAAAACACAATAAACAAAGAAGGCAAAATACATTTGTGTATGAGGTAAAATATTTTTCATTTTCCATGTTTAGTGCTTTTGGAATTTCATTAGTCATTTCTAATAAATGCTTTGACTCTGTCGTTCCTATACTCCAACCAAAGTCTTTTCAATTCTTTATTCGGTACCCCTTGAAGATATCTTGGATATTTTTGTATTATCTAGTGATGACATTAATAGATATTTGATTAGTTTTATCATTTAATGCATTGTATAAGTTGTATTAATTTGTTGTTTTCTTGATAGTTGATCCCACTTTAGGATTGTGTGGAGGTAAATGACTCTTCATTTTCAATGTTGTCGAGTACATTATACATTTATTATGATTTATTGTTTTTTTGTCATTTCACACAAGTATTCTGACTTTGTTGTTCCCATACCCCAATGGAAGTCTTTTCAACTCTTTCGTAATATATTAATTAATAAGACTGAATTAAGTTATGTTTTTTTGAAGTTATTATTTTTTTAATCATGATAATTGTAAGGACATAACTCTTTTGACAATGGATTACTTATATGTGTAAACTAAAAGTGTGCTATAAATATAATTATTTACACAGTTTATTCTTTTATTCACACTCTTTTGCTAATCCTTTATTATGTTTCTCTTTTTTCATTTCATATTCTCTTCTTCAAGGCTTCCCTAATCAACCAAATCATAGCAAATTCCACAGACGTTGTCACATTGGATTATCATGGTAATGTGGATGTTGGAAGTCACAATTTATTAGAATATTGCAAGATGGAAGACTAATTGGCAAACATCTTTGTGCATCCAAAAACATAGAGTTAATAACAACTACTACAAGGAGTATTGGGAATCTAAAACAATATATAAATATTGTTTATTACAATTTATTGTAGCATTATTAGAATTCATACTATTATGAGTTTTAACTATAGAAATTATGGATGATTATGAAATTTATAAGTAGTTTTATTTTTTTATCTGTTCCAGATTAATGGGTGGAACTGTTGTATGGAAAGATTGTTAATATCAAAAAAATTGTGTGAAGATTTTTTAGCCTTAAAATATTTAAGTTCATGCACAATACTATGCACATCAGTACCTAATTAGTCATAATAATTAGGTTATAATTTAATTTATAACTTCATCTAATTATTCCTTGATTATTAGATTGATTGATGGAAACCAAATCATAAATTACAGGAGGTACATATAATTAATACAATTTTTCTCAATAATTATATCTTCAAGCATGAGAAATCAACTGGATCAAATTTTTTGATTAATAAACAATAGTTGAATATGAAAACTATGAACATTGTTTAGAAAATAAATGGATGAGAATAATGATAGGAAAACATCACTCTTTTGAAATTGGTCAGCAAATATATGCACGACAAGAAAAATATAATCTTTCGTGGGTCAAAACTGGACGCAACAGTCCAAAAACGGACGCATAAGCATCAAATTTTCGTTGGCCAGCAGTCCCACGAAAAAACATTGGAAGCAAATGGAAATTAGTGTGAGTCAGCGAGTTCGACGCATGTTGCATAGGCCAAGCCCATGCAAATTGCATCACCTAAGTGAAACTCCAAGCCACGCAATTGCGGTGGCTTATGCCTAAATTTAAAATATCGCCTATGCGTCGGCTTGGCCGACAAAATGAAAAAAAAAATATCAGATGTTGCGTGGGCCTAGCCACGCAGAAGCCGACACATAAATTAATTAATAAAGAAAAAGCTAGCATGCGCCAAAGGCCGACGCATAAAGGGATGAAAAAAGCAATTTATTTTGTTTTCTAGCTAGTTTACTCTGTAAACAATAAATACCAACCAAATCAAAACCAAATCACATTCATACAAATTACTATCATTCACAATACATCCACAAACACACCAAAGTACAAAAATAATACAAATAGTTAAACAAAATCTTTGATCCATTCAAATATTCTAAAAGGATATAAATACTTAAAAATATATTAAAATTAAAATTGTACTTTACAAATTTAACTAAAAACACTAAAATGAATCCCATAGTGATGTGATCTATGAAAACCTGTAAAAAAATACAAACAATATAAATAAATAAATGAAATAATTAAAATACATAGTATATAATAAAAATGTCAAATAGTTAAACTTACAGTATAGGATGCACTTTATGGAACAGGTTTATCATCCTGCTCTAGATCATACTCATGATCGAATTGAGTTGTGCTATTGGAAGCATTTTTGTCACGTCTCATTGAAATAAGTTTTTCCTTTATAACCTTCATCTCATCCTCCAAGTGTGCATACTTCTGACTTTGCATACTAAGTTCAGCACAAAACATTTGATTTTCAATCACATGCTCAGATTGTGAAGTGCCAGAAACAGAGGCTTGAGTGAGGGAAAAGACTCCTTGGCGGAAGTTAGCAGCCAAGTTTGTCATACCATACACCCGACCTCTACTATTTCCTCCAACAGCTTTCTTCCAAGTTTGAAGCTTAATTGCAGGATCAAGTTGGTGGACATCAGTGCTAGAGTCCTGAGAACTATTTACTTGAAGGGCCCTCAAACGCTCATGATAGTTTTCCTACATATATCATTAAAAAATGAAAATGTTAGGAAATTAAAATATAAATATAAAAAAAGTTAAAAGAATAACTTACATAAGTCTCACGAGCACGGGTATCAACCTATTCACCCTTTTTGTTTGTGTGGGTGCCATAAATAGTTCATCAGGTTCTGGAGGATGACCATATTGACATTCCTAATAATGTTGTACAATTAAAAACAGTATAGGTTGCAAATGTAAAATGATTTTCATGTAAGACAGTGACAAGTACTTACCAAGGTCACTGCAATATCTGAATGTGATTTTCGACCTATGGAGTGCAGTGCTCCACCACGAGTTGAACCCCTATTGGCTTTATTTTGAGTTGATTTATCTTTGAATTGTGAATTCCAATAGTTTAGAAGTTTAGCCCATGCTTGCTCACCTATCCAAATAGGTCAGACACCCTTGTCCTAGCTTTGGTCAACATGTCACAAAGTCTTTTTCTGACTTTAGACTTATAGACCTTTTTAATTTGGCATTCATCCTGAGGTGCCCAAGTGACTATACTCTGTTAAAAACAAGAAAATATTTTGTTTCAGTTATTCCATTTTAGTTAATCTATATGAAATTGTAATTAAAAATTAAAATTACCTGAAAGTCAGTCCACTATTTTAGTTTTTCCTCTTCACGCATGGTATCATAATGATGATATGGACCTCTAAATTCAGACCGAATGCAATGTCCAATGACCTCACTAGAAAAATTATTTGTCGTCCACATACAATACAAACAAATCAAATTACAGACATAATAACATAAAGATAAAATTAAATATACATTTAGGATGACTTACCCTATACCAAGAAGTCGGATGATGACCCTACCAGTAGGGTCACGCTGGACCTCCTCAGGGTGGAGGTCGTGCTTTGAAGCAGCAGTGGCACCATGGTCAACATGGTCAAAGAGGCCTTGCATAGAGCCAACAGTAGTCGGGACAAATGAAAAAGATGTGGTGTGGACAATGAGATAAGGAGTAGTCTGCACAAATGTACTAGGGGTGGGCTGCACAAATGTACCAGAGGTGGGCTGCACAAAAGTATCAGGGGTGTGGGCTGCACAAAAGTTTTTACTCTTTGCAGCCCTTATTTAATTTACACACTCCACATCAGTATTTTTAATTTTCTGACCCAATATGCTGCCCAAATTTTTTACTCTATGCAACCCTTATTTAATTTACACTCCCTACATAACTATTTCAATTTTTTTTGGCCCAATTTGTTGTCTTTATCTTTTACTTTCTGCATCCCCTATTTCATTTAAACACCCCCACGTTACTAAAAAAATATTTCTTCATAAAGTTCCCCCAATCTTACCCATAAATTTTCCCATTACACATAACATATTTATTTTGTTCATCCATAACTTTTTTTAAATAACGAATGAAAAAATGAAAAAGTTTATTCTTTGCAGTAATATATAATAAGAACAAACATGTGAATTTATGAAACCGTTTATCTACCTGTTTCAACACTTCTACATTTTCAACAATTCTCAACATTCACAACCTCTTGCACAACAAATTCCTACATTTAAAGTCCAAAATCCTATTCATCTTTATCTAAAAAATGCAAAATCAAACCCTAAACATACAATTTTTAATTATCACAGTTTCAACTCATCCAGTTTAAATTACATACCAGCTACAACAACAACCAACCATAACACCAACACATTAAAACCCAATAATCCAAAAAAAAATGAATCAACAAATTATGAACCTTTAAACATTTACCTCCGGCAGCAACAATGGAGCAAGAGCTGGAGTTGAACCGCGAGGGTGAACGACCAGAGACGCGGTGCAGAAAAACTCACACTACGACGTCGCGGAGGTGAGCAACGACTGTGCAGTAATGGACATTGAGGAGGCTTAGAGACGCAACGCGGAGGAGACAATGTCGCGGAAAAGGATCGTAGAGGCAGTGACACGGAGGAGGCTCGCAGAGGCAATGACGCAGAAGAGGCTCGCAGAGGCAGTGGGTTCGAATGCAATGTCCAATGGCCTCACTAACAAAATGATTTGGCATCCACCTACAATACAAACAAATCAAATTACAGACATAGTAATATAAAGATCAAATTAAATATACATTTAGAATGACTTACCCTCTACCAAGAAGTCAGTTGATGACTACCAATAGGGTCATGCTACACCTCCTCAGGGTGGAGGTCGTGCTCTGAAGAAGCAGCGACACCATGGTCAAAGAGGTCAGAAAGGCCTTGCATAGAGCCAGCAGTAGTCGGGATAGATGGAGAAGATATGGTGTGGACAATGTGATAAGGAGTAGTCTACAAAAATGTATTAGGGGTGGACTACACAAAAGTACTAGGGGTGGGTTGCACAAAAGTTTTTACTCTATACAACCTTTATTTAATTTACACACCCCACATCAGTATTTTTAATTTTATGGCCCAATATGCTGCCCAAATTGTTTAACTCTTTGCAACCATTATTTAATTTACACACCCTAATAACTATTTCAAATTTTCTGGCCCAATCTACTGTCTTTATTTTATACTTTCTGCAACCCCTATTTCATTTAAACACCCCTACGTCACTAAAATAAAATTCTTTATAAAGTTCCCCAATTGCCCATAAATTTTTCCATTATGCATAACGTACCATTTTTTAAATAACGAATGAAAGAATGAAAAAGTTTATTCTTTACAATATTTTATTATTGATAATAAGAACAAGTATGTGAATTTATGAAAACGTTTATCTACATGTTTCAACACTTGTACATTTTCAACATTCACAACCTCTTGCACTCCAAAATCCTACATAACCGAGATTCATCTTTATCCAAAAATCGCAAAGTCAAACCCTAGACATACAATTTTTAATCATTACAGCTTACACTCAACCAGTTTAAATGACATACCAGCAACAACAACAACCAACCCATAACACAAACACATTGCAGCCCAATAATTCAAAATAAATGAATCAAAAAATTATGAACCTTTAAACATTTACCTCCGGCATCAACAATGGAGAAGGAGCTGAACTGAACTGCGACGATGAACGACCAGAGACACGGTGCAAGGAAGCTCACACTACGACGTCGCAGAGGTGAACGACGACTAAGCAACATCGGACGCGGAGGAGACTCACGAAGGCAATGAGACTGAATGCAATGTCCAATTGCTTCATTAGCAAAATGATTTGGCGTTCACCTACAATACAAACAAATCAAATTACAAACATGGTAACATAAAAATAAAATTAAATATACATTTAGTATGACTTACTCTCTACCAAGAAGTTGGATGATGATCCTACTAGTAGGGTCACGCTGGACCTCTCAAGGGTGGAGGTCGTGCTCTGAAGCAGCAGCGACATTATGGTCAACATGGTCAGAGAGGCATTGCAGAGAGTCGGCAGTAGTCGTGACAAATGGAGAGTATGTGGTGTGAACAACGGGATAAGGAGTAATTTGCACAAATGAGATGGGAATGGAGAAATACTAAAAAAATATGGTTATGTTGACGTGTGACGGACATATCTTGCTCCACTTAGATGTGATTCAAATATAATGTTAATTTCAAATGAGATAATAAGTCTCTCTTATATGTAACTGCCTACTTCAATGTTCTCTCTTCTCAACCAACAAAGGGGCACACTAATACCAAATTCAACCAACAAAAGGGGCACACTAATACCAAACCTAAAAACCTGAATGTCTTAGTGAAAAATGTTCATAAATATTAATATATCCCACAAAACAATTACAGGGAGAACTACTTAAACTACATAGATGTTATATCCCTAAACGTTTTATTATTGAAAATACTTAAATTGTACACAAGTTATGTCCAACTTGTGGCTTTATGCTACATCAAAATTTCCCTATTCCGTTACTTATTTAATCAATTTTTAATGCAAATTTGAAATGTGTTTAACAATATTTAAGATTATACATTCAATAACTCCTCTCACTCTTTATTTGTTATCATAAATATGCAATGTAGAAATGTTTTAATATTTTTTGTGTTTGATAACATAAGGAATTTATTTTGTTTCATGCACCATTCTTCATTTGTTTCATGCATTTAATTTTTATACCTTCTATTTAAGGGTCTTAGATTGAAAACAATTTTATACAAAATCATTTGTTATAAATTGAATGTACATGTTTGCACCCTCATTTATAAGGTGTTAGCAAGAACACATTGCTCTAATCAGAAAAGGTAAAATAATAACACGTGAAGAATGTCTTAAAATCTCTGGAGTGAGTCCTCCAAAACATGCCAAAATTAATTATTATAAAAAAATCATACTAAATTAAAAATGGTCTAATACAGCCTTGGGATAATTTACTCAACTAACTTTTAAAGACGGTATCTAATATATGGTGGGTGATTTGCTAAGTCTCTGTAATGGTGGTGCAACTGGTTTAACATAAATTAAGGACAGGATTATAAGGTCACCTTTTTGAATTTTATGTGGTGAAGTACAAATATGTTGAAGTCCTAAAGATACAGATGCAATTATCCCCACGTATAGCTGTACACATTGTTGATTGACCGAGTCAATTATATCAATTGTGTTGGAAGGATGAACGGCACCTAGATAAATCATATTCATGTACTAAACCTATCCCCTAAACTAATAATTAAAGCTAATTTGGTAGGAACATAGCCCTAAAGAACCCAAAAGTGTCACCATTTTTTCCTTATAAACATGGGGATGACTGCTGTTATTTTATGCTCTACAGGGTGGCTACAAGGCATGCTAAGCATATTTATTAATGTTAATAACTAAAAGATCTCCAATTTGGCAGTGCAGTCACATTTATGCTAACACCTGTACTTTTACTACAGCATCAACTCCGCTGCAATCTTGACAGACAAATCACAACAGCTAAACTGCTCATTGTTCTTTCCCCGAGCTTTTCTTCCCCTTCCTACGCTTCCATTTACTCTGCATCAATCAAAATCAAATTACGAGCTTAGAACAAGTACTAAAAAACATGAGTGCTGCAATTGCGAGTTATTTACCAGAGGCACGTCATCAGAGATCTCAGCTTTTATGTCATGGTCATCATCAGGACTCTTTGACGGTTCTATATCTGATCTCGCCATTTCTCTCGGACTACTTCCAGCATCGCTGTCATCTTCACGCCCTTCAGAATCTAATTCTTCTTCTCCATTAACATTTTCCCTCAAGGCTCCATTTGATTTATCCAGTTCTCTCTCTTCAGAACTACCTTGTGGGGCACTCTCTCTATCTTCAGAAACCCTCTCACTATAATCCTGCTTCACTTCGTTCGATTCTTCGGTATAATGAAAGTTCTTCCCTTTCCTTAGCCTCTTTCCTCTGGAACCGGGTTTTGTACTTTTGGTAGAGTTCTTCTCCTTTCTCGTGATTTCCTCAAACCCTCCAGTCAATTCCTCTTCTGAACCACCATGAAAAGAAAATGAGGAAACAAAATGAAGCACAGGTAGTGACCAAGCTAGTTGAATCGGGATACAAAGTATGAATCGTAAAGGCTATTTTTGAAACGTGAATAGTAAGATTCAAGATCAATAACAAAAAACATATCTTTAGAATCATTTTAACATAAAGTAACATGAAATATGAAAACAAATATATAACATAATTTTAAGTCTATGCTTCCAAGAAAACAAAATCTAAACTATTTGTTGGGCTTCTAAATTTAAAGTTGCAGCCCAATTAACTATTTATAATACACAAAATAAAACATAATAAACACAGGAGAAGTTTTAAACACAACGTGACACGTGAGTTTTTATTCTAGATGACCTAATCCGGAATTAAAGAAAACATGTTTGTTCTAGAATAAAAGAAATATGTTTATTCTGAATTATTTAATTCAGAATAATAAAAACATGTTCTTAGAATTTGTGGCAAGGGTGCACTTTTTCCAGAAAGTTCAATCCGGAGCTGTTAATCTTGCAAGTACAGGGTTGTATTATAACTACAGATTCTTCTATCCGAAACACAATTTGTTGCTTTATGTAAAGTCTAATCCGGAAAATAATACAAAAAAAAGACTGTCTTTTCTTTAAATTATGGGAGTTTCACGAGAAAGCATAGGGTGCAGGAAGAAACAATCAAGTTTCAAGGCAGCTAGACCCATACCCAAGCCCAAGCCTGAAGCGGCTTTCTTTCCTTATGTTTTTTTGTTCCTAAACCCTAAATGATGACTTCTATCCCTCACCCACTGGCTGGATTCAATGTTTGCAAACTCATCGGAACATCCTAAACAAGGTGCAAGCCTACGACACAGTTCAAACCTACAACGCATAATGCTATTGTGATTGCTTTAATAGCAGACCTAATCCGGAATTTGAGAAAAAAAATGTTCCAGAAATTATGGAGAGGTGCACATTTTCCGGATAGATTAATTCCAAGTTGTAACCTTATAACCACGGATTGTATTATCTAGAATTAAATTTTGCTTTCTAGAAGCCTAATCAGGAAAATAGTACAAAGAAAACAAGGACACTATGGTCATTTTCTTAAATTATGGGAGTGTCAAGAGGAGATAGGATGGCAAATGAACCCGTTTCCGTGAGTATAGTCCAAAAATCTCTCGATTTGAACTAGAAATCCCCGCATTGGTTGATTATGGGTATGGATCCGAGTAATACCCAATTCTTTAAATTGGCTACGGGAATATGTACATATCCGCTCTCTCCCCATACATGTTCTAATATTCATCATCATCCTTGATTGAAGAGGCCCCAGCTCAGGACCAACCACTAAAGCTATGACAAGGAGGATACAAGAAGATTAGGACTCTGCTACTAATGGCAGAGACACTCTTTTATACATGTTCAAAAATACCATAACCTAGTGTAAATTTCTAAAGTAGGATTTGAATTTTCTTGCTTAAAAGTAGAGTAGAGTAGGAAATTTTCTTGCTACTTGTATTTTTGCTTTTAAGTAAATTAGGTTAGGGTTAGGATTCTAAAACCTACCTAGGGTATACTTGGGCTTAATTGCAACCCACATTAAACCCAAGTTCGATCATTAGACCTAATTAGGTCACATGGTGCACACTTGATCATGCTTGCCTTGTGACTTCATTTAGGCACCTATTTTCAAACCGAATTACATTTGAATTTCCCACCCTTTTAGCTTGTAAATGGCCGGCCCTTAAACCTAGAAATTGGGGTGCTTGGCTCATGTTTTAGTAGGTCAAAATATATGAGTGTTATGCTGTCAATTTGCAAGCCTAAGCACTCCCTTGTCTAAACCGCTGTAGGATAGACATCTTTGGTTTCCTCCTTCACCTCTCCAACTGATATGGTTGAACCAATCACTCAACATACTTCTTATGGCAACTCCAAGGAATCCATAGCTCCAATGGAGCCATCCTTGACACTATTTCCATTAAGCTTCCGCCAATCTCCTTCAAACTTCAAGAAAAAATACAAATCAGATGAGAGGATGTTATCAGTCCTCGTATCCATCCCTGTTTTAAATTACTAAAACAACTTTAATTTATTAGTTCACCTAAAAAACTTATACTAACTTTACTTTGGTCCTTAGTTTAGGTCATACTTTTGATCATTCTTCCTCATCCTTATAATTATTTCACTTTATCCAATTGTTATTTAATACCCTCATTTGATATTTATACAATTATAATTTCTTTCTTGATATTTGACATTAAAAAAAGATATGAATCATTTTGACATTGGATACTAGATAATGTCATGGTTTCTTTGGTGTAATTTTTTATAGAATATTTATTTAATTAATATTTGGAATACTCTGTTTCCTAATGGAAATAAGACAAAATTTATACCCGTTCAACTCGCACCTGCCCCATTCCCATCCCTACAAGAAAGTATGTGGGTGGAGGAAGAAACCACAAAATTTGAAGGCAAAAGACACATACCCAAAGCCCACCCAGACCTTGTTTTCTTTCTTTATCTTTTGTTTGTTCCTACTTAATCACTGCCTTCTATCCCTCACCCCCTAGCTGGATTCAACATTTGCAAACTCATGGGAACATTCTTGACGAGGATGTAAGCCTAGGATGCAATTCAAACTTACATCACATAAGGCGGCTGCTATTGCCTGCATCACCAACTTCACAACGGCATTCTAGACTCCACAACATTGAAGTGGAGTCACGCTTGTGTTTCCAATGAAAGCCACACCGCATGTTAGCACCACTGTGCTAGAATTGTGGGATTCACTTGGAGATCATGATGCATGGGATACTTGAGACCACCATGGATATATTATACGTATAATATTCATTTCCAAAGCAAATTTAACGTTCAACCTTGTAATGTCTTTCAAGATATATTACCTGAGTACATTTCATTGGCTTTAGGGGCTGCTGTCTCTTCTGGATTTGATATCTCTGTAGTCTCTTTGGCATCCTCATGATGTAAATTATTTTTTGATGCACGGTTTACAGGTTTGCTGGGAGATTTCTTACCGTTGATTCTACAAGGAAAAAGTATAGAAGCCGATAAAAAAAAGGAAAAAAGTATACAAATTATAATAAATAGAACATAAAGCAAAATCACAGATGTGCAATAAGGATCTCTGATTCCGCGCTCACATTTTTTTTGCTTTTATACTTGATGAGCCACTTGAACCTCTGTGTTTTTGCCCAGAACTATAAAGTATGAAAGTAATCAAGAAAATTAGTGCATAAAATGGAGACCATACTCAATGGGGTAGGGGTACAGCTATACAGGACCAATAAGCTAGGAAGTATCTACAAAATTTAACAATTCCCCTAATGTAGACAACACGTATTCAATTAACTTTTTTATTTTCTAAATTTTAAAATTTAATAATCATTTTATGACTATGTATTTAGAAAAACCAACTAAAATAAAAATCAATATGCCAAGCAGATACTTACGCTTCAGGTGAAGAGAGCTTTATCTTCTGAAAAGAAATTTAAAAAATAAATATATATCAGTTATTCAGATTTTAATGGTGACTGATATATTTTACTGGAAATAGAAAATATATAAATACTTCAGAGAAAGGAAGAGAAGGAAAAAACAGAGACCTTAGTAGATTTGCGGCCCTTGTCAATAAGCTCCCAGCGCTCCTTTTCCAAACGGAGTATTTCTACATCTCCATCTTCATATAATATCTTGACATGACACAGTAACATTGTTTCATGATTGTAAGTAATAATTAACAGACAGCAGGGAGAAAAACGGTGTACCAAATCCTAAGGGCAAGTTCAGAATCATTCAACTTACCACATGCTTTCCTTTCAAAGGATCATGGGACTTAATGGTGCCTCCATAAAATCTAAAGAACAACAAAGGCACCAACATGAGAACAATTAGAAATTATAAGAAAAGGGAATAAAATCATAATTTTAGAGGAAAGCATTGAATTTTAAAGGCAATTCATATTAAAAACTGTGCTCAAAAAACTTAAAATCATGGCCCCATTTAGCTAAAATTGTCCACAAAAACTTCATAGAACAAAATAAATAAGAATGAAAAATGAAATAAGTTTCTCCCGTTAGTGAAAATTAACTTCATGAGCTTTGAATCTTTTTCATGAGCTTCTAAACGGCCAAAACTAACTTAATTTTTCATTCGGCAACTGATCCCTATAAAATTTATCATTAGCACTTACTTCTTATCCATAGGCCACCACACTTTAATTCTGCAACCAATTAGATCTTCAGTATCAATTTCACCTCCCTTTGTTGTGCACTGCACATTGTAAATCAAATCAAATTATGTATTCCAATATATTTGCACGAGCACAAATTATAAAATATATAAGGTGGGTAGGGAAAGGGGGCTTGGGGGGAAGCATAAAAGATCCATACATGATGATTGAGAAGAAGGCTAGTAATAGAGCTTACCTTAGCCATTCCTGCAATACTTTTTCTTTTCCCCTTTTTAGTGGACCCTATGGAAGACTTGTTAATGTTACTTACAGTCTTATCACTTAATTGTACACGATCAAGACTCTGTAACAGAGGCAAAAAAATAATAAGCACAAGTGTAGAGCATTTTAATCTATTAGATACCACACCAGCATAATATACTTGACAGTAAGATTGTACCATCGTGTCATGCTCATCAGGTTTGTTCAACTCATCATTATGATAACCATCAGAACCTTTAACCTTTTGTTTTAATGATGATAATAACAAATCTTTCTCATTGCCTTTGACCATTTTTTTCTGAATGGCTTTGCCATCTGCATCAGAATTAACTTCTTCATCCAGCAGAAACTTGGGTTGAGGGGATTCTTCTCCTGAAACTCTTCGAGATGTCTTTGATATACTAGTTGATAATCTCAATTTTCCATGCGCAGATGAAGACCGCCTACGTTTAGGTACTGCAGTAGGTGTTGTTTCTCTAGCTTTTCTCTTTTTACCTGTTGCAGAATCTAGATCCTTCAGGGACTTCTTACTCAAAGAATGTCCATGGCCATTACTTGCTTCCAAATTAGAAGAGGTCTTTAAGTTATCCCCGTTAATTTGTCTGACCATATTTACTGTATCAAAATCATTTTCAGCCTTTTTTGTTTCCGCTGGCACAGATTTATTCCTTTTCACCTTTTTGCCACCGGTTCCCTGAGATTTTATGTGCTTTAACATCTTTCGCAGAGGTATTTCATTTCCATCTATTTCATCATCCTTCGAAGCTTCATTCTCAGCTGACTGGGAATGAACCTGACATAAAAAAAATATACGGTTCAAGATATATAAACAATGATAGTTGTCAGGTCACTTTCCCACTGCATTTCACATACCATTTCTAGTTCAAGAGATTCAAAGTGAGTCAAGGCACTTTCATCAGCCAACCAGGTTTTAACTTCAGTTACCTGCCAATATTTCAGAGGCTAATAGCACTATATTTTTATTGAAAGTATTCGAAGATCTAACAATAAATGTTAAAAATAATAATACTGTTCAGCTGATTCAAGGAAAAGGCTAACTGATTTGCTTTTAGGTTACTCAGTATATATTTTACTTGTAGATGTAGTGTCATTAAACTGTGTCAATAAACATTCATGAATGAACCCAACTTCATTGCCTGTTAAGGAAAGAACAAAACCACGCTAATCACACCCATCAAGCTATAACAAGATGCTTGATTGGTAGGCAATGTTTCCCTTCAACAAAACCACCCAAGTGTATGCAGCAGAACTCAAGCTTCATGCAAATTTTATTAATTCTAAACCAAATGCTGAGTTAAAGTATCAAGTCTACAATTTCAGTACATACATTATAAAATTATTTAATGAAATTTAAAATCAGTATATTAAGTTCATATGATGCAAGCAACTCCGCTGCTATGAAACTTTCTCAATTGGAAAGCACTTTGCACATTATAAACAAGAATAAATAGCATACTGGAAGGAACTAAAAAATTTGACCAAAAATAAGGAGCATACCCCAGTGTCATCTCCTTCCTTCTCGGATGCTTTGTATAGCATTGGAGGTAGAGAAACCAAATGTGACAATCCTAGCAAATCAACATCCTTCTGCACTAAGCGTTTGGTTATTGCTAAACCAAGGTCACATAATGCATGCGAATTCTGGACATTCATTGATAAAAGATGTAAGAGTACAGTCTCCAGTCACTTTGACCTTAGCAATTTTTAAACATGTAATGGAAAAAATAATTTAATTTCAACCTTTGACTTTGATGTGTCAACTACATCTTCAGAATGCTTGATACTCAGAAAGATACAAGTGATAGTAGATATAATTTCCTTCTCTTTGTCAGTAGTTACTTCTGACTTGACATCTTCATCTCTTTGCAGTAGCATCGACAGTATTAAGTGAAACTGCCTGAAAATTCATAACATATAAATTCAAAAACAATTAGCATTTCAACCTATTATATTTTGAGGTTTGATAAATTTATAGCCATAAGCCCAGTTGCATTCCTCGTCCATATTTCAAATCAGCATCATAAGCACACTTGAAAAAAGACAAAAAAACTGTCAAACAGACACATGCAGCCATCAAATCCATACATGAAAAAGTGCTGAACATACAAAAATGTGCTCAGACTGGGTTATATCTACTACATACATATTAACAAGGAACCTGAGGTACCAAACTAAGATTCTTATAACTTATAAGCCTACCATAGTAAGTGAAATAATGCAACGCAGTTTGGTATATGCATTAAGGCAAACATTTTCTCAACTTAATGAGCATGTGGCATTCTTCATATCTTTCAAATATAAGTCAAATATTAACATTTCATACTTCAATATGTCATAAAATAATTAGAAACAGCACTAACATTTATGTATTACTAAAAGTAAACTGAAGTTCCTCTATCCCTTCTTTTCTAGATCTCTCTTTTGAATCTTTTCACGACCATTTTTAATAAACAAAGAAATTATTAAGAGGAAGACACAAATGTAAGAGGATAACAAAAGCGCTGGAATGAAAGAAATCAGAAAGAAACATGCACAACACAGAAATCTCTCCATAGATCTGTAAAAGAAAAACTCCTAAAAGGACCATTAGCCAAACACCAAAAAGAAGCTTGAAGAACTGCTCAATCCCAAATAAACTACAATGAGGACTGCTGTCCACAGAAAATTATATCATCTCTTTTCACACTATTAAAAAAGTATTCAAATACTGCATCCAGCAAACAAATGCCTTGTGCGGTAAGCGAAGATACCGGTATATATCATCATATGCTCCAAACTCCTTGCAGTCATCAACACTGGGACATGAATTGTGAGCAAGTGTATGAACTAGGTACGGAAGAATGTATTCAGGGTAAGTGGCCAAGGAATTTGCATCTGATTGTGCAGAAAGTTGTCGTGCCTTCAACTGTTGGTGCATTTGAATAATGTCAGCCAGGTTCTGTTTATCCTGAATTAAAACAAAGAGGTTATCACGGAAAAAAAAAATTGAAGTTAAAGCAAAGAAAATTTTCAATTTTGAAAGAGACAACAAATTGGCAAATTACCTCTGCAAACTTGTTTGGTTTGGTTCCAAATATGTTCAATAAGAAAGCACACGCATATTTGGCATCCAAAAGGCGGTCTTTGATATATTGGTGTATTTTACTCAATAAAAATTTCCTAGCTTGAGGGAAACTAACCTACAAAACTCAAAAAGAAGACCATGAGAAGCAGTTATTCCCACATTTAAATGAAATTTTAACAAATTAATAACCCCCTTTAAACATGAACAGAAGTAGCCTTTTTATCTTGATAAAATCGCAATGAAAAATCAATTAATACTCTAGAAGAAATTTAGTAAACAGAAGACACAGCCCACCTCGGACACCCTTAAAGTTAAGTGGAAAAGATCAACAGGTATCCTGTGATCCCAAAGTCTTGACAAACGAAGAACTGCTTTTGCACAAGCTAGCTTCAAATGGGCCTTATCAACTGAACTGCAAGTAAGCATAAATGAATACATAGTATTTAAACCCATTGTCCAATTTAAAAATTTATTTAATTTATAAAAATATAACTCTGAAGCTCATATATATACCTTGATTTTATATCCTTTGATATTTCACCGTATAGTAAAATATTCCTAAGTATATCCAGAATCCTGTCAATATCTGGACGAACATGAGCATCTTTGACTGGCAAGTAGCTCTTTACAAATGTTTTAATGCCATATATCTGCATTGAAGAAAGAAAAACAAGAGAAAACAGTGAGAAATAGAGAGAATAAGATGTCAAAAAAGAAGCCACTTATAAGCAGTTTCTTATGTATCAAATCACAACAAAAATAATAACCTAAAGTATCTTAAACAGAGTTGACAGTTCATCAAACTAACCTTCAGCATACAAAGATCGCTTTGACCATCCCAAGATGTTTTCAGGTTATCTTCTTTCTGAAACAGAAAAACACATTTAGATGAAAATCAAACAATCATGCTTATTTCATAAACAAGCACACCAGGGATTTGAAACACTTACACTATCACTTTTCAGAATCTTGTTTAGTATAAATTCTTCAATTTCCTTCTCTCTGGTTACATAGACAGGCATTGCTGTCTGTGCAATACACCCCAGAGACTGAAGTACTGCAGGCAGATGTGTTGTATCTTCCAGCATATCTACAAGTTTCTGCACATAAGGCAACAAGAAGAATCAGAATAAAGGCAAAAATTTGCATAAGGCTTCCATCTCGTGGGTTTGGATAGAGTAGATGTATCCAGTCTTATCAGTGAAAGCAGAGAGGATGTCTCCAGTATTTAAACTTGAGACCTCCAGTTCACAAGGCACCAACATTACTGTCACACCAAGGCTCACCTCTAACGAAAATCAGAGTAATAAAATATTTTTTTAAATAATTGAATAAACTAAATCAAACCTTATATAGAACAGAGAGAGACTTGAGGCCATCATCCTTTGTAATTGCAGCCAGTGCATGGACAGCATACTTTGCCTGCCTCCGACTTCCTTCTAAACATAGTCTCTCTAATATGAGGTCTACAGAACTGCAAGAAACAAGGAGATGGTAAGAAAACTTTGCAAGGAAATGCATTTTTAAAAATGCTAACAGTGACAACAATAGTACCTTGATGTGACTGCAAGTTGTTCACGAATAGTACCACCAGCCTTAGCTACAGCATTTAGAACACCTTCCTTTATTGTATCATTATTATCTTTCAGTAATTTAACCAGCTCCTCCTCACTTCCACGAAGGAGCAATGGACTGAAGCGAGCAATTATCTGCAATTTAAAGTATACCAGGAAGTTAAAAATATTGTTCTAGCAATTCTTGATTATAATGTCCAAAAAATGAATCAAGTCATACAACTGCTTCATAGCAGATTTAAATACCATTATATTATTGGATATGACATGATACTAAAAAATAAAAACCATCGCAACTCATGTCACACTTATGAAAACCATTCTCGGGCTCTCTTTTATCAGCTTAAACAATTAAGATGAACTGATTGTATGGCATTGTATCAATGCCTCTCCAAGGCGAGTTCTATCCATAACACCTCCATTCTAAAATTATGTTAAATCCCCCCCACCCACTGAAGTTGCAGGTTTGGGTTCTTTCCACTTGAAAAATTTTCACAATTCCTAGGCATCCCCCAAACATTTTAAGCTTGTAGAATAAGTTGGCACTTGACAGACACAATACTCTTAGCTAACTAATTCCAATCAACCAGCATCCAGCAAAGACATAAATTCTCGCTTTGCTTTGCAATCATTACAAGCAAAAGCTGTGAAGTATTTGCTTATAATTCATAGACAAATGTTAAATAACAGTGCAAAAAACAAAGCCAGATGGCATATTCTTACCACCAATATATTCATGCAAGATTGTGTATGCTGAGCTTTTTCTGCAGATTTTTGAACTGTTGTTTCTTGGAGAATTGTTTTTACATGCTCCTTGTTAAAAAGCAAATAAGAGCCTTTCACAGAGAAGGTGTTCAAAAACTCAAAGAGACGATGTTTTTCTCCAAGTATTTTAAGCAAATCATCCTGCAAACAAAAAAAATACTTAAAATCAGTACAAAACATACTACAAGCTACAGCTTCTTTCTTTCTTTCAGGAAAGTAAAAATAAGACAATGTTTGTCAGAATCATAAGAATGAGATTATATTTTAAATGTTGAAACTTGCAAAGTTGCTCCTTATCATAGACCCCCTAAAAGTAAATATCTGTTTGGAATTATGGTACTGAATGTATGTAGTTTGCTCTTATTGGCACATATAAGAAATGTTCAGAATGGCTTCAGGAGAGAAGACACATAGACAGACGAATGACATTATCAACATCAACTTCTGAATCTTGTTATACTGTTTTGTGTTTAAGTGTAGTTTAGTAGATGCCAAAAGAGCAATTGTCTTGGTTGTGGCATTATTTAAGAAGATTAGACTAAATAGAGTATGCATTACATAATAAGGTTAGCACTAGATTACTATGCTGCTGACAAAGGCTAGCAAAGTAGTACCCACAGGCAGAGTAAATGAACAATTAATCAGATTCATAACCAAGAAAAGTAAAAACACATGAAGAGCATAGTCTATTGCAGTAAAATCTATGGTAGCAACTAATGACAGGGCCAGAAAAGGATTGAAATCAGACATATAACATGGACAAAATTGTGACCTGAATTCATGGGAAGTAAGCAAGTGATATATACCACATGAATTGAGAATGCCCATACAATTTGAAACCATGGTTTCCCAAATAACTACCCCCAACATATCTATCCGGTATTGGTTATTTTACCCGGTAGGCACGAGCTTGATGGAAACTAGTATTTGGATCAACAAGATTAGTCAAAATCTTCCAGATATTAGCATCTTTTAATTGATCCAGAATTAGGAAACTCTCTTCAGCTTTTACGGGGTCAGCAAACGAACGGGACATTACTCTGAAACAGAAAAGAATCTTCTTTTGCACCTCGGGAATATCTTTATCCTGCATTTAAATGAGAATCAATTCCTTTTCCTTTGCAAAATTTTGTTTGATAATTTCATTCCAATCTCCAATATCAAATACCTGACTCATCTGCCTCAAAGACAGATACTTCTGCATCTCTTGCTGTAACCTGTACCAAAGAGGTATGGTATAGTTAAAAGGGAAAACTTTTATTGCTCACTGATGTTGAGACACCAGAGTTGTGTAAGCCATCTGCCCATCACAGAAATGAACCAAGCTTACCTTTGTTTCTGCTCCAATATTTTTTCAAGAGCTTTTACCTCCACTCTATCAAATCCAGAGAAAATTCCAATCCAATGTTTAGCAATAACACTGACTGAAAATTCTAGAGGAAACAGTGACCCACACAGAACAGATTCAATTATATCAGATCTGCAAAAAAATTTAAAAGGAGAAACACCAGTTATTAGAACTCTAACACTACAAAAAACACATAGAAAACTAATTTTGTACTTGAAAAAGTTTGCAGGTACTTAAACAAGTTATGCTATAGAGTAATGACAAAAAAAAAACAATGCAACAAACTACAACAAGGAAATCACTGGCCTAAGTAAGGGTGCCCTCCTTCTAATACAGCACATATTTTAAGAATCACAAGATCTTTTTCTTCAATGGCATAATATTTTTTAATGAATATTATACAAAACCAAATAAAACAAAATCCATATTATAATCAATATGAAAATACAGAATATATACTAAATATTCATTTTAATCCACTGTTCTGTAAAGTTTATGTATAGTATCCATTCATGCACAGCCAAACCATTATAGAAGTTTGATTTTCATAAATCACTGCTACTAAAATAGGGGACCAATTTTTACGCTCATAGTAGATTGAATTTAAAACTCAAATATAGACTAATTAAATGACAAAACTTGAGTTTTATGCTTTATCAAATATACTTTTTGTTTATTATTTGAGATTCAAGCTCAAATTTGGGGATGATGGAAGTATTCTAAATAAATATTATCAAACAGATGACCAGTATGACATATAAAGGTTATATAATAAATATATTTTTTATACCATACAAGACACTAATTTTTAAATTGGTCCCTATATCCCAAACTTTTCAACTCAGCCCTTATATGTACCATCATTTTCAATTTGTTTCCATCATCTGTTGCTATAAAGTAGTGATATTGGAATGAAGAAACTGTGAAGATTATAACCTAATTGAAAAGTATTTTATGTATAGGGACTGGATTATGTATCCCGGTGACTATATATGACAATCTTTTTCAATTTGTTGCCTATAATCCTAGGGTCTGGATACAATGGAAGAGTGAATCAGATCTCCTGCTGTGGGAAGGTAATTCACATTAATTAATCAACAGCTGATATTTTTGCCTTTTTACTCTTTTTCATTTCCCTCTCTAACCCTCTCTCTTTCCTAGTTTCTTTTCCCCTTCCTTCTTCTTTGTTACCACCAGTAGCTGTCTGCAGTGGCACTCCCTCCTCCATTTCCTTCCTGCAGTGAAGGCTCGGTAATCATCACTGCTCAATGACTCCACCTAACATGGAACCAAAGAACTCAAATTCGCATGGTCAGACATTCCACCTACACATGACGCTTCCTATGAGTGTTAACAAGCACGAGATTCACCTTGAACCCATCATGTTTCAGAATGTTCTTAAACCTCAGCAGCAACTTCGCCATCCTGGCTAGGTCCATGTCCAAAGCATCATTGATTATGAATGCCAGACAGAGCGGTGACGGGATTAATTCTGAGCACACCCTCCACCATCAGTCCATTAACTCGAATCCTGTTCACATGAGTTAATTCAGAGGACACCTTCCTTCACCATTCTCACTTTCATTATCTAGATTAACCATTTCCCAAGCACTAGCAATTTCAAATTCAACTGCTAGCCCCAAAGCCCAAGCTTTAATTTGCACACACATTACACTAATTTATCTCTTTTTTTTTTCATAAATAAATCCCTTGGACGAAGTTGACATTACATAGGTTCATTTAATTTAATGATTACATTTGAATGGAGGATGCCAAGGGGAATGAGTCTTATCTTGGCAACACAGTTTCCATTCTTCTTCATTTTCAGAAAGACAAACACAGCGATGTCCACAACAAAAATAATTTCTTTCTTTCTTTTTTTTTTTTTTTTTCTTCCATGTTCTAAGAAAGAAAAAGAAAGAGTAGGTAGGGAGCATTTAAGGAGTGGACCAATGGTTTGTTGAAGGCACCAATGCAATATTGAAACGGCCAGGTACAGCAGCAGTAGGAAGCATCTATGTCCAATCAAACATAAAGGAGTGGGAAGGGTATGTGTTACGGGACCAGGAAAGTGACAATGGGAGCAAGGACAAAGGAAACAGAGTAAAAAAAAGGATCTCAGCAGTTAAAACAACAATTAATAAATCTAACACATGTAAAGTACTCTCCTAAAGTGGAGACATATTTGGCTCTCCCACCATAGCCAGCACCATAATCATATTGCGACTCCAACAAACAGTATTATATAACATACAGTCACAACCTAATTGAAAACAATTGCAAGTTGGGTGCTAAATTTAAAAAGAAAAAAAATATATATAAGAACCAGTTTGAGATTGAGTCATGTATAAGGACCTAAATTGTATTTCAAACATATATCTGACCTTAAAATAAAACTAGAATTGCATCAATATAGATATTTGTGGTGAATGATTATTAAAAATGTTATCTATTCTCTCTGCCATTTCAAAATAAAAATTTACTACTATAGAAAAATGGATTGATAAATCAATACTAACATAGACATTTTGTATTGTCTAATAATTAATGGGCACTCATCTCAAGTGACTACTCAACTTTCTACTAGAAATAGAGTCTGAGGTAATTGAACTTCAGAGTACATAGCCTTAGTTGGATTAAATAAGAATAAGACGATAAAGTGCAGAGGCAATAAAGAATATAGCACAAGTATTTCACCGGAAATCTTTGTCATAAAAACATCTAAGAATCTTCCCAGGAATCCAGTTGTATTCATTAGGATTGACAGTGTCACTGTTCTTTTCACAAACAACTCTATACACTTCAGCTAATCTTTCCATTGTATACTTTTTAACAAGTAGCTGCAAATGCAAAGGAAAATGATGAAACGGATACTGTAGTTAAAATTATCAAACAGTTAATTAAGATGTAGAAACAAAAACAAACATTTAAAAGGTATGCATACAGATTTATCGCGAAGCCGTTCTGAAACAAGTTTCACAGTTTCAAGCGGAACAGCATTCAGGGCATGACATGCCACGTCACAGATAACAGCCACGACTTGTTTTCGAACATTTTCATCAAAATCCAGCAGCCGTTCACAAAGGGAAGCTAAGATTGATCCAATTAAAGTCAGAAAATATAGGACAACAATAAAAGGAAACAAAGACAAGACTGAATGTATGAACATGTGTTTAGTGCACTCACATATTATTTGAGGAGCTTCAGCTCTGAAAGGATTTAACAGCAGACAGTTCTTTACATGCTCAAGGACAGACATGCGGACATCAACAACTCTATCAGTCAACCTCTTCAAAAATTCTGAAAATATGGGCTGAAATGCTTCAGGAATGGAAGATCCTGGAAGAGAAATTATGTCGCCAACCAAGTTCATAGCTTTCAAACGGGTTTCCAGCTGGTCAGTCTACAAATTCCAAATTACAAGTGAGAATCCAGACTATATTGCTAAACCCATGAACAAAATATGAGAAATAAAAATGACAATGTGACTTTAATAGTACAACTTCATACTTTACAAAACACAGAACCTCCACAAAGTATAAGTATAAATTTAACCCAAAAAATATTTATCATAGCAACAAGGCTATTATATCGGAAATAAAAGGCACTGTTCAAAAAGACATGGGCCATCAATATTAGCATCCAGTCCCCAATTAGGAAGGAGTACAGCAGGACAAATAAGGATGGGCCCAGGTAGCTGGACCTTGTCAGTATATTTGTCAATAGAACACAGCTGATATGATGGCATCATGTGGCTGGAAGCAGCAATAAGCCAGTGTCTAATTTTTATAAAGTGGCTGTCAAACCCGCTTTGACATGCACTATTGTCGAAATCACATGCAGTGCAGACGAAGATCATAAAATTGCAGATCTTATGAGCATTTAAGGACTCTTATATATGCCGAAGCAGATCTGTAAAAGTAAATTCTTGTAATCAGAGTGAAATCACTGATCTTCATAGGATCAGGGATTAGCAATCCTTTGTAAGTAAATTTGGCTCAGGCAAATGGGCTTTACATTGTGTCATGATTTTGCAAAGTAACCCTTATTTTATAATTCACTCATTTATGCCCTACCCTAGTGGTCTCTCCCTCGCCACATTCAAATCACCCCCGACCCCTCACCCCTTATTCTTACTCTCTACTGTCTGCCTTCTGTTTGCGAATTCTGACTTTGGGGATTTCTCTATTCTTCACCTTCTCTTTGCACGTTCAGAATTTGGGCTCCCCTCTGCCTTGTGGGCTGATTTCAGCAATCTGAAACTGCACTCTAGTCTCTGGCCATCTGCATCTCTGCCTTGGGTATTGATTTTGGTTGGGTTTAGGGTTTGGGTTTTGCATCTCAAATTTGCAAACCCACCCTAATTTTATGAATCCTCATTCATGTCCTACCACCGTGGCATCTCCCTCACCACATTCTCAACTCCACCCCACCCCATCTCTCCTTGTTCCTTCTCTCTATTCTCCGCCTTCTTTTTGCAAATACTGACATTGGGAATCTCTCTACTGTCTGGCTTCTCTTTGCACATGAATTCTGACTTTGACCATCTGCACCTCTGCCTTATGAGCTGAGTTCAGCAAACTGTGACTGCATTCTGGTCCCTGGCCACCTGCATCTCTGCCTTGTGTGCTGATTTTGGCCTTCTGTAACTGAATTCTGGTGTCTTCCTTAGGTTCTGATTTCACCCATTTGCATCTCTGCCTCAAGTTCTGATTTCAACAATAGAAGTTATCACACCTCTATCGCTCTGTTCTCTGTTTTATGTCCTTATGATTTATCAGTGAATATGTGTATGAAATTTGAAATTAAGTATAGCTAAATTTTGTGATTCGTATGTTATTTGTTATATGTTGTTTTATGTATATATGTAATGTATCTTCAAGTATAATTTTGTATTTTTAATGATAATACAAACAATCCATGTTACAAATACCAACCCTACTTCGTCCAATTTTCCATCTCCCTCCTCGTCTTAGGTAGGACTTCAATTTTGACAACATTGACTCTGCAGCTGTCACAGCCATTACTGGTGGCATGGGGCCAAAAAACCCTTTTCCCTTGATTGAAAGTTGTCTACCAAATTTTTAGGGACAATATAATAATTGATCTCCCTTTTTTCATTAGATAGAGTGTGAAACCCTTCCAAACAAGCTAAATCACACACTGCTCTCACAGATCTTTCCTCTGTTCTGTGATAGGCTGTGGGTGCATTTCCAACCAACTCACAATTAAAGCACTATAGCTCACTGTCCTATGATTTCTATTCTGTTTATGTCCTTGGCTCCGCTTTGTTCACATAAGAAAGGAGTCTCTTGCTATGTTATTTTTCTTTGTTTATACTAATTAACTCTGGTTACTTAGTTCTATTTCTATGATAGGTTTAAAATTATGAGTTTCAATAATTAATCATAAATGACTTTATTATTAGATCCTTTTTTTATTTGAACATTCTATATGTATTATTAATAATCTAATTTACATCTACAAATTTCATAATGATGGTCATCCTGCTATAGCAATCCGTTAATTAATTAGGCTGTTATGGAGAGACAGAAAAGGAGAGGGAGGCAGCTAGTTGGTTATCGTGTTGGGGGGAGAAACTAGGCTCTCAAATCCCCATAATTTTCTGCCAAGAGTTTACTTTGTACTTTAGGTTTCCGGCATCCAGAGAAGGAGTCTGTTAAATAAAAATATTTTTTTTCTTGTTAATCCCAATTCTCTGAACCAGTTTCTATCATTCTAACATCAGTAAGGAAAGAAAACTAAATTACTAATTACCAGTAGCTCTCCAGTCACATAAGGGAGAACTCCAGACAGGATCTGAGGAGCACAGCAATATAGATCATAGATAACTCCATGGTATTCCACTTGATTGTTCACCGGCTTGCTATCTCCAGACATTAATGAAAGCAAAAATTGTTTAATGCTAGGTTCAAGTTTTCCTACACATTGCTGTATGACATTCATAGCAAGCCTCCTTGCAGCCGTATTAACAGCCTGGAATTAAATATCCACATCATCAAGTTTTTTAATAATATTTGAGCAATACGAGAATCAGCTATCTTCCTTTAACAGGAAATTAGTTTATGAAAGAAATACTTACTTTTTTTTCACGGCCTAATTTAGACAGCAGAATAGATAAAAGATCCTCACGCACATCCTCACTCTCTTCTAAGAGAACCACCATTATAGTTTCCATGGATGACAGAACACTTTCCGGATGATCATCTCTAAGCATAAAAAAAAAAATATATATATATAGGTACCATTATTAATACTAAGAGGAATAACCATAGAAAAACTGACATACAATAAAATGGCTAAGTCATATCTCTTAATTCACATCTCAGTGACAACAACAACAATCAAGCCTTATCCAACTAGGTAGACTGTTTATATAGCAGGACATCCCTAGCCTCTCAAAAGATTCAAATTCCAAGGACACAAGATGTATGCTTTGTCAAATTATCTTTACTCCATTTCTCATTTTTTTATGATTGGCAGAGAGAAAAAATGATCCAGAAAAAAATAACATACTACAAATTATCTAGTCTATAATCTTGGAACTGAATTGCAGAAACTTGCAGGAGGAAATCTGCATTTGTTACTCCTTAAATTGACACACATCTCATAATTCAATAAAGACTTTATGATAGACAAACCTGGCAACTGCAAAGAAAATACTGAACATTTCATTCACCAGATCATTGCATTCAAGATCCAACATGACAACACATGATCTATATTTGGCGAGAGTCTCCAATATAACAACTCTCCGGCCAAAGGATGGACCATTGGTATCACTTAGACCTCTAAAAGTGCCTACAATCAAGTAGAAGATATCCTGCAAGGAGGTTCAACTAAGATCAGAAAAAAAGATCATCGTAAATTATGTTCCCAACAATTTTGTGGCTGAAACAGAAAGTGAAATCATTGTATTTTTTAGCAGTAAAATAGAAGACAGACTATAATTAGATAATCTGAGTAGATGAAAGGAACCTTTAGAATGGCATCACTGTAAGGAGCTTCGGGTGCAGTGATCCGAGTTATCTCACACACACATGTTGCAACTAGAAGCTTGACATCCCTATCTTGGTGCTTCAACAATTCTGGCTTAACAATTGCATTGAAAAAAGGCTTCATTGACTCCAATGTTGATGTCGAAGGTGACTGGTCCAACTCAGCAAGACATGGAGTAGCTTGCTGCATATTGAAAAAATATTGAGAGCTGAGGGAGATTAGCAATTACCAAAACCAAAGGCCCAGTAGCTTTATAAGAAACTACTTTCTTAAGACTACATCCATGTGAGCAACTTCACAGTAGTATTTGAACCTATATCTCCAGTCCATCATTCACAAATCACAGTCTGATATACGTTCTCTATATTCATATTTTTATTCCATTAAAAGACTTTGTAGTTGATCTAATAATCGAACTCGAGTAAACGGCCCCTTCAATCTCAAATGCAAATAAACATGAATGTTGCAAAAGAGGAAGAAAGAAGTGTAAATGACAATTTAGTTTTTATCAGTATCCTCATTATCCAAAATATAGGCAACTTGTCAAGAATAAACTACAGCACGAGACAATCAAACGCCCTGGTTAACAACTTCTCATATTTTAGCGCACAGATTGAAAAGTTACCCTAACTCCAAAGATTCTCATCCAAATCATCATAAATATCTCCAAACTCAGGCATAGTAAATCTACTAGTTCTTATTCTCAATCAAATAACACGTTAAAGCAGTAAATTCGGCGGAAGCAAAGCCCACCGAATTGAAGGCGTGGAAGCTAAAATAAATCCTATTTTCCTAAAAACAGAAATCGCCATAAAAATCGTGAGTCTAGTTTCCTATTATTTCCAAACAGAAAGCAACGGATATAAGGAACAGAAAAGAGAGAAGAAAGTTCTGAATTGGAAAAAGCAAAATAAAATGAGGAGGTTTTGAGAGGTGGCGAAGAGGAGAATTTAGAACGAAAAAATGCAAACCTTCAAGAGCTTGACGAGAGCGTCTTTGGAGGAGGGAAGAGTCTCGAGTTTGGATCCCAGCTCCTTGAGTTGCAGGTGAGGCTTCTGAGCCATAATTCCTCTCTTGATTAAACGCTGTCGTTTCAGTGCTCTTTCATGGACTTGGAGGGAAGAGAAAAGAAAGAGAAAAGAAAGAGAAAAGAAAGAGGGTTTTGGTTTTGGCTCCGATGTTTGTGTTTATGTTTTGTTCTGTCCACACCCCATTCACTTGCCTTCTGTTTTCGAACACCCAACCCAACTTTTTATACTTAAAAGCGGTAATTTTAATTAATTAACTTAACACGATAATTTTTTTTTAAATAATAAATATATCTTTTGTGTTGGCGTCACTCTTTTTAGGATATTTTCGGATCTTTCCTTCCTTCTTTTACTTTTTTTTAACCTTTTCTTACACTCCCACACACGTTGATGCGGCCAGCGATCATATCATAAGTCATTGTTTTGTATAATTTTTTTTCTTTTAAATCTCAACAATTAATAAACATAAATTATCATTTTGTTTAGGTTAAAAATACTTATAAATATCACAATTTTTTTTTCATCCTTTCAAAAAAAAGATACAAAATAGGCTACAAATTAATTTTTTATATTTAAGAGAAATGTAAAAAAAATTAAGAAAAGGATTATCATACGTTGGTTAGTTTAAAAGGAAAAATAATTAATTTAATTGCTTACTTCCATAAATCAATAATATTTATATAGAATAAAGTAAACATGTCTCTTAATACAGTATCACATATGGACACTTATCAGATTGTCTTTTAAATTATAAATGTATACTAAATTTAAATATAATGAGTATATATAATAAATTATAATTTAATTCCAAAGTTTGAAACTATTCTTCTTTAGGAAAACTCGTAAAGACTTTTTAAATATTTCTACATCTTTGTGATAAAATAGCATGTTATAGGTTGTAGGGTTATAAATAAACATCACATCACAGCAAATGTAATAGAAATAGAGGTTCACAAATCAATTTTTTCTTTTTAATTAACAATTTTTTGGAAAAAAAATTGTTTTATTAATTTTAGTATATAGAAATTAAAAAAAAAAATCTACATATTACCCTAAACATCACACGCACTGGCAGGGAATATTACTTTTTAAATCTTTGTATTTTTTATTATAAATAATGCACCAATTATCTTGAATAAAAAATCATTGGCCAAGTAAAAGAAAAACTAAAAGTAGTTAACCTAGAAGATATAAAATTGGTGATTCTTGACAAACCACTATAGATCACAAGAGATTTGTTCTTAAGTGTATCATCACATTCATCGACATATGAAATTCATTTCCCCCTCACAAATCATGAATATCACATGTTGTGCAACAAAATAATGAACTTATTGTTTCATAATTGTATGAATAAACACAACTGCTACAAACATAGGGGATAAAAGTGCAATACCGTGTTAAGTTGTCAATTTAATACGAAAATAAACATCTTAAAGAAAATATATTCATAACTTAATTATAATTAGTATAACTTATTTCACGATCTTTATCCTCTTTGTAAATTGTCATATGTAAAGATCATGAGCACTGAAATTTAGAATCAAAGAAAGGTTATTACAAATTGTTATGTTTAATGGCATGGATGATTAAGGTTTTTATCATAAAGTTTTCATTTTAGTTATTTCTATGTTCTATTTATTATTATTAAAACTCAACTCATCATTGTAGGTTTAAGATTTAGGATTAAACCACACAATCTTGTGTATCATTAAATATTAAACATATAACTTTATATTGCATCAATAGTATAAAATAAGTTTACTATTTATTTAACAATAATTGTTTTACTACAACAATTAAGTCCGTTTTAATACATAACATGGATTTAAATAAATGTTTTTTGGAAAATCGACCAATCCACCAAATGGATTAAAGTACTGTCGGAGTTGAATTTTATTTATTCAAGGAAGATGATTTTAAAAAGGGTCAAATTTAAAATAATAAGTTATATTTCAAAATATAAATTATAATTTTAACTGTTTAGTTATTCATTTTTAAAAATTTGTCATTTTTTTAATTTATGTTGTATAAATTATTTATGCTTTTTTTAAAGTTTTCGAAGTTATTTATTCTAATTTTTTCTATTAGATTTGTTAAATGTAAAGTGATTACATTTAGACAAAAATCATGAGGTTTTGATTTGGAGTAAATTTCTCATTTGGTCTAAATATTTTCTATCTTTTCTTTTTCGTTGATATGTGAGTATTTTGGACTTTTTACAATTTCAATCAATCTAAGAAATTGTCTTATTTGACCTAACTTTTTATCAATATTTTGATTGGTTAGGTCACTATCTTAGAGTTACAGGTAGGTTTTAACTCATTTAGTTTTTCTTCCAAGTTTGGATTCATTGAGTGGGAATCAAGCTATTATCATAAAAGGAAAATTGAAGTAAATTCATAAATAATTTTGAAGTGTCTATAGTAATTTTATATTGTAGGTTGAATATTTCATGACTAATTATTGAGATTGAGTTTGAATCCCCTTTAGTTTTTAGTTAAATTTGTGTGTTGATAAATCATAGTTTGAGTTATGGATGAAAATATTATTTATATTACAAAATACAACAGTAAATGGATTATATGAACAGTATATGAACAAACAGTAAATTAATAAAAGTTGTTAGTTATTCTTAGATTGAAATTCAACAAATTATTGATGTTTTTTTATTAAGTGTTGTTTAACAAGAAAGTGTAATAATGAGTTTCGTTTGTAAAACAATAATTTTTCAAATAAATTATGTTAAATGCAAAAATTTTTGTCTGACAGACACTTTAACACATTGTAATCATATGATTTGTCTAATAAGTGAAGTCTTGATTAAACGATAAACACACCGTCTTAAGCAAACACTATTTATTCACGTCTAGCAAGAAATCTCTTAAAGTTGATGTATACGTCAAATATCTCTTGAGGGATGTGTTAAAGTTGTTATGCGCCAACAAGCATCCTAACACACCTTATGTCAATCATGGAAAGACTATGTGTCGTGTGCGGTTTGTTATTTTACTCTACTTCAGTTGAAAGTTCCCTAACCTAGGCATGATAAGTCATGCTAGTAATCGAGATGTTGTTTAAAGAATATATATATATATAAGCATTTAATGTTACATAGAGCACATTAAATGTTGCATGGAACGCATTTAATGCATCTTTGCATCTTTCTGTAGACAAATGCAACTTTGAAGGTGAAAACATAAGTTGGAGCTTCTCAATGGGTAAAAAGGATCTACAACAACTATAAACTAACCTTTCAAGTTTAAGTCACAGATAAGTTATCTAGAGTTGTCAAAACATTTCCAATCTCAACGCTTAAAGCTTTAAATCTTCGTGTGCCATAATCTTCATAAGAACATTGTTTATGTTTATTAGAAAACTAAAAGAGTACATAATCCCTGTATCGGTCAAAAGACGTTACCTCGTTATCTAGTGAGCAAAACATTATGACATTTTAAATAATCTTTCTTTGTAAACAATTGTTTTAGCCATGAGTGGTTACATTCCAAACAATATTATAGGCTGTCTAACCATGAATGATTGCATTCCAAACAATAATTTGGATTGTTAGTTAGGAATGGTTGGGTGTTCAAACAATAATTTGGTTGTTTAGTTAGGAATGATTATGTTGTTGTATCTTCACAACTTTAGTCTGCCTAGTGAACCTTAGTTAATTGATCAAGAATTTGACGTAGTTTGTTTATAGACGAACAAATATAAAAAAAATATACAACGTAAATATTTATTTTTCTCAAGCTCGGTTATATTGCATGTTATTAAATATGATCTAACAAAAGAAGGAGAACTTTTACAAACTAATTTTTTAAAAAGATTTTGGCATATCATTATCAAGTTAAAATTTGAATCTTCCTGTATAATTTTTATGCTTTTCATAATTATCAATGAGAAGTTTGTAGCATAATTTGCTATTGGTTTTGCAGGTTTGAGTGACGGGTTGGCCACTGATAAGTGCCTATTTTTCGTAATATTTCATATTAAAATATAGACACTTATGAGTATTAATTGCTAATTTACATATAAAATAATTTCTAATTTATGAATTTATACTTTTTTACATTTTTTTATGATCTTTAATTCAATTTTTTTTTATCAGCAAAGAATTAAATGAATTAAAAGGGCCACTTCAGGGGTGACCCAACCCGTATACATCCCGAAATAAAAAACTAACCCCCATTGAGCATCCACATGCTACTAGAACATGCCACGAACCACTATCCCTCTAGAGGACCGAACCATAACATCAGCAATGTTAACTAGTAGATACAAAACTATTTAATTCTACAGCTTGTTATCCGTGGCTACATTTTCTAGGAACACCCTCCAGTCCACTTCCCCCAGCGAGAGTACCTGCATCAAACTTGGTTCCACACATAGGCCATCAAACCGCCCAAACCAGAAACAATTCCCCTGCTTCTGGCGCACCATACACCCCATACCAGAATGGCCCCTTAAAACATGCCTATAAAAACAAAAATTGTTTTCCTTTTGAAGATTCCTTGCTCAATTGTAAGAGGCTATACCTACAACCAGCTATCAATACCACCATACAATAAAACCATCACCCTATTTCTAGCACCAGCTTATCATGTCATGATCACAGTAGTTATCAACGACTAGTGTCACTACCACCATACAATAAAACCATCACCCTATTTCTAGCAGCAGCTTATCATGATCACAATAGTTATCAACGAATTGTGTTACTTGCCATGCCATTCCACCATCTTCTCCTATCCATTCATTTGACTCCAAAAATACTTCTGAAAATATGATTTCACCCTCCACAGTGAGGCCAAACTCTTCACACACTTGCTTTATCCTTAATCATTCACCAATCATTTCATCACCACCTCATGAGTACCGTCCACCCTTTCCAACCTTTTATCTCTTTTTTAGGCATCCTCCCCTCAAAAGATATATGTAGCAGTAACGTGTCACGACTTCTTTCTTCATACGCACTTCAATTGTGCTTAAGCAAGCAATCTTTGCTCCATAAGACTTTGAGCACCTTACTTCATGCCTACAAAAACACCACCTTTCAACCTTCTGTAATTCAGACCAATACCACCACTTTGACTGGTTGGCATAGTCTCCTTATTCTAGATTCCAATATGCCAATTACACATCACCGTTGTATATTTAATCATTGTTGCAACAAGGCTCGTGCACCTACCCTGTACCATTCCTTGTTGCCAACATTACTCACCTATACCATCTGCTTTGCCAAATTACTGGATCAGGGGAGCCCCCAAACCTGCACCTACACATCCTGTAATTCTCCACATCAGCTCCTTACCAGGGTCACCCTTGATCTTTAATTCAATAAGAGCATTTTATTTCCAAATTTGGTGTTAATTGCCGATTTCAAGGAAGAATGGAGATTTGGACTAAAGAATAATGATATATGTTAAAAGGAGAAAGCTGAAAGGCCCAAAATGCACAAAAGAGAGAAAAAATCCAACTTGACAACGAGAATGTGTCAAATTAATTGGGCTATTTCTTATGTTTTTATCATTAAGCCCATGATCGCGACGCATGAAGTCACCTAACCCTAGCAAATTAGGTTAAATAGGGGACTAGAGTTTCCTAGGGTTAACTGTGTTAACCCACATTGCTAGTGTTAGGTGACTTCTTGCGTCGTCTCATGGGCTTAATGATAAAAACATAAAAATAGCCCAATTAATCTGACGCATACTCGCTGCTGAGTTGGGCTTTTTTTCTCTCTTTTGTGCGTTATGGACCTTTCAGTTTTTTCCTTTTAGCATATATCATTCTTCTTTAGTCCAAATCTCCATTTTTCCCTAAAAACCTGTAATTAACACCAACACCAAATTTGGGAATAAAATGTTCCTATTCAATTAAAGATCATAAAAAAATGTAAAAATGTATAAATTCATAAATTAGGGATTATTTAATATGTAAATTAGCAATTAATACTCATAAGTGCCTATATTTTAATATGAAATATTACAAAAAATAGTCACTTATCACTATCCCCAACTTAGAATCTTTGTTTCTCCTCAATCAAAGTAAATGAATATATTTGAATTTAAATAGCAAACAACTTAATTCACTAAACAACAGATCAAATTAGAAACTTGTGATGTTTCCAAATTCAAATATAGAAAAATATAAACACAATCAACTTTAAGGATCAAATCAAAATAAATAAATGGCAATTCATCAAGGAATATCTTTTCATATGCTCACAAGTAAATGTCTCTCTCTGTTTCCACTGAATCTAACAAATAACAATTGCTTTTCATTTCATCTTCCAAATCACAAACATATTAGAAAATTGAATCCTAAGGTCTTTTCCAGGGTTGTAATGAGACTGGGTTTCCAAAAAATAATGGTTTCTTCAGATAACAAAATGCACATCTTAAAGAAGAAGAACATACCTACAATCCAAGTATAGAGAACATATATGTTATCTAATGACCATTTTCTTTTGAGTTCACATTTTTTCCTCATTTTTTTTTCTATCTTTTCATGATGATTTTTTTTTCTATTTTTTTTTTCTATTTCTATTTCTCTTTTTTTTCTCATTAATAGGAATAAAACCTTCCTATTTTCAACTTTTTGAGCTTTCAATGTTTAAAACCAACCATTCCATTTGTTTATGTATATTGCATCTATGTTCTCCTTCCTTAAACATGCTAAAGCGTAGGAAAATATATCATCAAAGGTTATGGTGCAATAATACAAAAAATAATTTTTTTTGCTCAAAGGGGATATATAAAAAAAAATTAAAAATATAATAAGATAAAGGTTGGCTATTTGAATCTCAGTTCCGAATTAATACAAAACAAATGCCCCAATCATCTTCATGCTCTTTTATGATGTAACAAAAATAAAAATTAAGCAACCACACTTGTCAATTCATCAGTAAAACTCTAAAAACTGTTTAAGGTTCACACACTCACTTGGTTTAATTGGTCTCATTCCTTTTTGTTTTGTCATTTTCTGTCTTAATCAATCATCATGTTAAATTTTCATTTATCAAAAATTCAACTACATTTGAATATAAATTCAATCAATTTTTCTTTTTCTAACATGTGTTTAATTCATCTCATTATTTAATATTTAAACACAAATTCTTTTTTTCACAATTTAAAATTAATATTCTAGTTCTTTTTTATTTGAGAAAATAAAACTAGAATTTTTTTCAAGAAAAATAATTCAAGATATAAAACTAACAAAACAACAAATTTATTCAACTACAAAATAAGCAAATAAACAGAAAAAAAATAACTGGAAAAAAAACTAAACAAAAAAATAAAACAAAATTCAAAATAACTGAAAAGAAAAGAGAATTAGAAAGATAAAACCATATTTTTTTATCAATCTTCTCTTCCTAAGAAGTCATTCAGCTCTTTGTTAAAATCTTTGGATCTGCCCCCTGAATAATAGAACTTATCCCTAGGCCAAAATACATAACCTGCAAATTGATTAGGAGGCATGTAAAAATTGGGTTGTCTTTGAGACAAAAATAAAATAAAATAATTATTTTTTTCAATCAATTTCACTCGAGCGAGAATCCCTGCAAGAAAACATGATTTTTGAAAGGTAAAATTAAAACAAAGATAACAAAACAACATAAAACTAAAATGTGGATTGGGTTGTCTCCCAATAAGCACTCGTTTAACGTCATCTAGCTTGATGTCTGTTTATTTCGAGGTGGACAACTCCCTTTGTTGCATCCTTTTGTATGCATTCTTCCCCTACATTAATTTTTTTTAGACCATAAAAAAGATTAAAAGTTACCACATCATCTTGAGCTCTAACTTGAAGTTCTCCTTTGTCAACATCAACTATGATTCTCGTAGTTTTCATAAAGGGTTTGCCAAGTATCAAGGGAACCTCCTCATCTTCTTTCTTGTCCATTATAAAAATATCCACAGGGAATGTGAACTCATCCACCTTCACCAGAACATCTTCAACCACACCATAAGGATATTTGATGGATATGTCTGCCAACCGTAACTGCATCTTGGTGAGTTGAACCTCCAAATCTCCTATTTTCTTCGGCATTGCCAAAGGAATTAGATTTATACTTGCCCCCAAATCCAGCAAGGCATTGTCCATAAATAAAGCACCTATAGATACGGGAAGATTAAAACTTCTTGGGTCCTTGGATATTTTAAGCTAGCCTTTTCGAATAAGAACATTGTATCTATCCTCCAGCTCTATATTTCTTTCTTCAATGTAGCTCCTATTCTTTCAAAATCTTTCAAATGTTGAATCCTACTTCAGATTTCCTGCAAAATAATTTTTAGGGGGCAATTTGTAAAAGAATTTTCTTTCATTCTCTGTTTTTGAAGGAGGATGAGGATATGATAAATCTTTTTCAAGAACACCTTTTTCCTTATTTTTAATTTTTTCTTCCTCACTTCTTTTCTTTTATCTCTTTTTCTCCTCTCTCTTCCCCTCAGTCTCATCTTCTTTTTCAACCACTACATTATTGTAATGCTTCTTAGGGTTGGTGGTGGTGTTGGCTGACAATTGGCCAATTGGTCCTTATGCAATTTGTGAAATTTGTTTGGCCATCTGTCCCAGCTGGATCTTTACACTCCTAATTGTGGCCATGCTATTTTCCTGCACGATCACAATCTTTGCCAGAGCGTCTTCAACTTTACTCATTCTTTCAGACATGGATGGATCATCAACTTCAGGTGAATTATTCTAATAAGTACAATGACCATTATGATTATCACCTCCACAAAAATCACAATTGATTGATTGACTCTAGCTTTGAGATTAATGAACAACATGTAATTGTTGGGGCAATTTAGCCATTTGTGCGGTTAGTTGCTCAATATACCATGTCATAATTTTATTTTGAGCCAAAAGTGCATCTTCTAACAACCCTCTTTTCTGAATAACTTGTCAATCATGTTAGGCTTGATAATAAGTTGATGCCAATACATCAATAATCCTTGTCGCTTGTTCTACATCAAGAGTCATCATTGTGCCGCCAACTGCAACATCTAAGAGCATTTGTGTATCAAATCTGAGACCATTAAGAAATATGCTTAGTTGAGCAATATCTTCAAACCCATGATTTGGGCATTTTCTAAGTATCATTTTGAATCTTTCCCATATCTCACAAAAAATCTTCATTTTCTCCTTGTTTGAACAAAGAAATTTCAGACTTTGCTTTGGTGTAGCGAGAAATTGGAAAAAAATCTTTGCAGAAGTTTTTCCTCTATATCCTCCCAACTAGTGAGGCTCTGATTTGAAAGTGATTTGAGGCATTCTTTAGCCTTTCTTGACAATGAAAAAGGAAACAAGCACATAAAAATCATTTTCAAGATCACTTGATTGAAAACCCATTGTTCCCACCAATTCATAAAATGTATCCAAATGTGAATATGGATCCTCATGATCCATTGTTGTAAAATGATAGGAACTAATGAGAGTGACAAAATTGGGTTCTATTGCAAGGCCTTGGCGGTAGCAGATATTGAAATACTAAAAAAATGTCTTGGCCCTTGATACATGACATAATCTCCAAGTGTCATCATAGGATGTGATGCTTGTTCTTCTACCATAAAAATTCAAAATAAGTTTGAAAATAAAATAAAAAATATTCAAAAAACTAAAAAAATACAAAATACTGTTGAACCAAGTGGTGATTCAAGCTTTGAAGAATCCAAACTCTTTGAAGGATGTTGAAGCCTTAGCTGTGCTTGCTGTTGCTGTGCTGGTTTAGTTTAGTTCTGGGGTAGTTGTGTGTTGTAATCCACCCTTTGATTAAATCTAAAGCATAGGCATTCTCAATCTTTGTGAAAGTAAAATGTTTTCAAACTCAGTTAAAACAACCGATTGTTTTATCGAAACAACCGATTGCTTATACTTAGATGTTTTTAGAAAAAGATTGAAAACTGTTTTTCAAATGGTTGAACTGTTAAAACCAAAACAACCGATTGATTCGAGGAAACAACCGATTGTTTGTTTTGGGACCATAACAGAA
>Ga0123342_1001228_pt1 | contig 43059 bp, 14 predicted proteins | sample Turbeawhitnodule_FD_89960 | JGI IMG/M metagenome (GOLD analysis project Ga0123342, IMG submission 89960) | Root nodule microbial communities of legume samples collected from Mexico - Turtle bean Mexico white nodule | ecosystem: Host-associated > Plants > Roots > Nodule | place: Mexico: Nepantla...
AAATTGCTTTGTGTTTTTGGCAAACTGAATTCTGAATCAAGTTTTCTCAAAGGAATTTCATTCTAGACTAAAAAGTTTGCGAAAACCCTCTTTAAACCATTCACCCCCCCTCTAGTTTAAAGCTATACATTCTAACAATTGGCATCAAGAGCTTGGTACTTGAAAAATACTCAAGTTTGATTCGAAAATATTTTTCAATGGCTGGAAAACTATCTTTCGAGGAAGGTGCTTCAATCAACAAACCACCTTTATTCTGTGGTCAACCCCTGACATTGATCCAGAATTCCTTTGTCATCGTCTGACCATGGACGAAAGGGTGAAGCCCGTTGTACAAAGACGAAGAAAATTCAACAAAGAGAACCACCTGGCTATAAAGAATGAAACCCCAAAACTCCTTGAAGTCGACCATATGATGGAAATTCAGTATCCCGAATGGCTGGCAAATGTGGTGATGGTAAAAAAAGTTGAGCAGAAAGTGGAGAATGTGTATAGACTTCACCGACCTCAACAATGTCTGTCCCAAAGACTCTTACGCACTGCCTAACATAGACTCTTTGGTTGATAATACATCCGATTATGATTTGCTCAACTTCATATATGCTTTTTCAAGGTACAAATAAATCCAAATTCACTTGAGGGACGAAGAGAAAACGACGTTCAAGGCTGAGGCAACCAATTATTGCTATAAGGTAATGTTGTTTGAACTAAAGAACGCGGGGGCGACCTACTAAAGACTCGTGGACCATATCCTACAACCTATGTTTGGGAAAAACATCCAATCATACGTAGATAACATGGTGGTGACATCGAAAAGCTTGGATGTTCATTCGACAGATCTAGAAGAACTTTTCAAAACCATAGGAAAGCACAACCTGAAGCTTAATCCCAAATTCGGGCTGGAAAGTTCCTCGATTTGTTGTTGACTGAAGAGGGATAAAAGCAAACCCTGATAAATGCATAACAATAGTGGATATGAGAAGCCCAACCAGTGTTAAAGAAGTACAAAGACTGACTGGTTGGATGGAGACCCTATCACATTTTTTGTCCACCAGTGGTACAAAGGATATTCCTACTTTCAATGTCTTCGAAAGAACGATCGCTTCATCTGGTCCGACGAGTGCGAAGAAGCTTTCTGAAAGCTTAAAGAATACTTGGCTAATCCACTAATACTCAACAAGCCCACTCCGAAGTTTCCCATTCGGCTATACTTCTCGTCACCTTCAAGCTGTCATCTCGATTATTGTGCAAGAAAAAAAAATTCAGAAGTCGATATATTTCATTAGTAAGGTACTACTAGGCACATAAATTCGTTATCAAGCCATCGAAAAAGCTGCCCTGGCGATAGTATTTACATCACGACGACTACGTCATTATTTCCAAAGCTTTACCGTAATAGTAATGACCGACCTTCTAATAAAGTAGGTTTTTCAGAAATCGGGCATGATGGTCTGGTGGGCCATTAAGCTGTCAGAATTTAACATTCACTACGAACCACAAGGTCCTATCAGAGAACAAGTATACACTAATTTCTTCGTGGAGCTCACTCCGGGAAGCCCCTAGCCCCAACCGGGAGACTTTGTGTGGATTATTTCCATGCATGGGTCCTCTATTCTTCAAGGAAGCGAAGCAAAGATCATCTTAGAAGGTCCTGATGGAGTGTTGCTTGGACAATCACTCAAATTTGCATTCAAAGCCAACAATAACTAAGCCAATAACCAAGCCAAGTATAAAACGTTGATAGTCGGGTTATTGTTAGCAAAAGAACTAGGGGCATGCCGCCTGTTAGCAAAGAGAGATTCCTTGCTCATAAGGGGACAAATGTGCGGAGAGTATCAAGTTTCCTGTTTCAAGTTTTTGTGATAATTTCTTTTCAAAATGCACAGAGGAGAAACAAATAGTAATATCAGTAGTATCTTGTTGCTAATCAGTAGTATTTTTCCCTTTTCTTGTAAGGAATTCATAGTATAACAATTATATAACAATTTATGACTCAGAAACAGGAAAGCTATAAGGTAATGTAAGAATCAATATTCAAAAGAAGCCAGCCATGTGAAAGTGTCACATGTTAAATAATTATGTTCTTTGGTATGCAGTAAATAGGTGATGCAAAGGAAAAAGCTACTCTATTTACAATGATTATGAATATGATTGTAAAATTCATGTTCTTGACCTGGTGTAGGGAGAGGTTGGTTTGCAAGTTCCATGAGATTCATTGGTGCATTCAACCCAATAACCACTGCAAAACTTTCATCCAAGTTCCAGCCTTTCCAGAACAGAAACCGTTTCTTGTTTTCTGTTAATTGTTCATCAACTGTTTTCCATTCTATGGCATTTAACATGTTAAGGGACGATGGAAGGAATAGCCTCCAATTATTTGATTTTAAGCCTCTAGAAGGAATAGCTGGATGATAAGAACAACCCAACTCAATTTTTTTGATGAAATTGAAATATTGAATCATGCAATTCCATTTGTTGAATGAAACTTTTATATGCTGAGGTGCTGATAGGGCTCACCCCAAATCCTTTGAAAGCAAGTTTGGACAGTATGCCAGTTCCTGTGTCACTGGTTTGAATCCCTTTTGAAACCTGGATTTTAAACCTTGTTTGAATGTTAGCCCTCCTATTTAGCATGTCAGAACATCTTTGGTCGTATATCACACACACATGATCTGATTCAATTGTCCAGGCAACATCTATGTACATTCCAACAGTGTCCTTTTGACCCTCTCCATCACCATCACTTATGATGAGGTTAACTTCAAGTTTTCCAAACATTTCTGTGTCTTGACACTTATCAAGGATGAAGCAGAACATAAAGCCCAACCTGGGGGAAAAGGCAGGAGAAGACAGATCAATGATTAAATAATCCTTTGTTGTCTTGTTCTCCAACCACTCTACCATATTGCTTCCTGGATATATGTAACCAGCTTGATAAGAACCATATTTATCATCATAATCATTGTAATTTTCCACATCATCATTATTTGGTGAAGATAGGTGGTGATTTGCAAATTTCATAACGTTGATTCGTGCATTCAACCCCATAGCAAGTAGTGAATGTTCATCTAAGCTCAAGCAATTCCAGAACAGAAGCCATCTTCTATTTTCCTTTAATTGTTCAACTGTTGTTGAAGGAAACAATACGGTCTTCAAAGATTCACAATCTTTAGCATTTAGAGCTTTAAGTGACACGGGAAGCTTTGGTAAAGTCTGAATGGAAATGCAACCACTGACATCTAGAGTTTCAAGGGATGGTGGAAGCTCTGGCAGACTCTCCATTGATTGGCAACATGAAACATTTAGTGTTTTAAGGGATAAGGGAAGCTCTGGTAAATTTTGAAGTGAAGAACAATATTGGACATTAAGAGTTTGAAGGGTCCAAGGAAGCTCTGGTAAAGTTTGAAGAGATTCACAAACTGTGGCTTCAAGAGTTTTAAGGGAAGGAGGAAGCTTTGCAAAAGTTTGAAGTGAAGTGCATAGTTCTGTATCTAGAGTTTCAAGGGACAAGGGAAGCTCTTGTATAGTTTGAAGAGATTCACAACCTCTGATATCTAGAGTTTCAAGGGATAGGGGAAGATGTGGTAGAAATTGAAGAGACTTACAACCATTGACATCTAGAATTTTAAGGAATGGGGGCAGCTCTGGAAGAGTTTGAAGAGATTCACATTCTGTGGCTTGTAGAATTTTCAATGAAAATGGAAGCTTTGGTAGACTTTGAAGAGTTTCACAACCTCGAACATCTAGATTTTCAAGGGACAAGGGGAGTTCTGGTAGAGCTTCAAGAGATTCACAAGCTCTGAAATCTAATGATTTAAGGGACATGGGAAGCGCTGGTAGAGTTTCAAGAGATTCACAACCTCTGATATCTAGATTTTGAAGTGAAAGAGGAAGCTCAGGTAGAGTTAGAAGAGAATCACAACATCTAACATCTAAAGTCTCAAGGGATAGGGGAAGCTCTGGTAGAGTTTGAAGAGATTTGCAACCATTAAGATCTAAAGTTTTAAGTGAATGGGGAAACTTCGGTAAAGTTTGAAGAGATTCACAATTTGTGGCTTGTAGAGTTTTAAGAGATTGGGGAAACTCTATTATAATTTGAAGAGATTCACAACCTGTGACATCTAGAGTTTCAAGGGACAAGGGAAGCTTAGGTATGGTTTGAAGAGATTCACAACCTCTGACATCTAGAGTTTCAAGCCTCAAGGGAAGATCTGGTAATGTTTGAAGAGATTTGCAACCATTGACATCTAGAGTTTTAAGGAATTGGGGAAGTTCAGGAAAATTTTGAAGAGATTCACATTCTGTGACTTCTAGTGTTTCAAGGCATAATGGAAGATCAGGTAGACAAAGAAGTGACTGGCAACATATGACATTTAGGGTTTTAAGGTACTGTGGAAGCTCAGGAAGTGTTTGAAGTGAAGAGCAATATTGGGTATTTAGTGTTATGAGGGAATGAGGAAGCTCAGGCAAGGTTTGAAGAGACTCACAGTCTGTGACTTGTAGTGTTTTAAGAGATGAAGGAAGAGTTTTTGCATTCTTTAGTGAAATGCATAATTTTGTATCTAGAGTTTCAACTGACAATGGAAGATCTACTATTTCTTGAACAAATTCACAACCTCTTACCTCTAAAGTCTCAAGGGATAGGGGAAGTTCAGGTAAAGTTTGGAGAGGTTCAAAGCCTTTGACATCTAGAGCTTTTGGGGACAATGGAAGCTCTGGTAAAGTTTGAAGAGATTCACAGCCTTTGACATCTAGAGTTCCTAAGGATAAGGGAAGTTTCGGTAGAATTTGAAGAGATTCACAACCTCTAACATCTAAAGTTTCAAGGGATAGAGGAAACTCAGGTAAAGTTTGAAGGGATACACAGCCACTAACATCTAGAGATTTAAGGCACATGGGAAGCTCTGGTAAAGTTTGAAGAGATTCACAACCCCTGGCATCTAGAGTTTCAAGGAACAAGGGAAATTCTGGTAAAGTTTGAAGAGACATGCAACCACTGACATCTAGGGTATTAAGGAACTGGGGAAACTTTGGTAGAGCTCGGAGAGATTCACAACCTTTAAAATCTAGACTTTCAAGGGAGAGTGGAAGATTTGGAAGAGTTTGAAGATGTTCACAGTGTCTAACATCCAGATTTTTAAGGGTCATGGGAAGTTTTGGTAAAGTTTGCAGAGATTTGCAACCATTGACATCTAGAGTTGTAAGGAATTGGGGAAGCTCTGGTAGAGTTTGAAGAGATCCACATTTTGTGGCTTCTAGTGTTTCCAAGGTTAGGGGGAGCTTTGGTAGAACTTGAAGAGATTCACATTTTGTTGCTTTGAGAGTCTTGAGGGACCGAGGAAGCTTTGGCAGAGATAGAAGTGAAGTGCAAAATTCTGTGTCTAGAATTTCAAGGGATAGGGGGAGCTCGGGTAGAGTTTGAAGAGAATGGCAACCTCTAACATCTAAAGTTTCAAGGGACATAGGAAACTCTGGTAGAGTTTGAAGGGATTTGCAACTATGAACATCTAGAGTCTTTAGTAACAAGGGAAGCTCTGGTATTGCTTCAAGCTTGTTGCAATAGCTTAAATCTAAAATTCTAAGCTTGCTTTGATGTTCAAATGAGGGAAGTGCTTTTACCATAGAACAACACATGAGATCCACTACTTCAAGATTTGTGGCTTTCCATAAATCTGGTACCTCCTTTAATTTGAGAGAACTATTGAGGTCAAGTTCTCTTAAATTTACCAAATTCTGCAACAGAATTAAACAAAATGAAGATATCACACCAACTGAGTAAATTTTGGTGTATTCAGTTTACTAAAAATGATAAAATTGAAATAAACAAATTTACCTTCACACCATCCCAAAGTTTTTCCACACTGCCTTGCTGCAATGACAATATCACAAGCTTTTCTGTAGAAAAATTTTCTGGCAAGGATTTTAGAGGGTAATGATCCCAGTAAAGAAATTTTAGCTCAGTGGCCAAAAGTTGAAGCCCTTCAGCAAGAATATAATGTTGATGGAATAAATCATCATTGCAGTTCCCAGAAATTTCCAGAAATTGTAGCATGCTCATCTTGGCAAATATTTGAGGGCTTAACTTTTGCTTCTTAATTGTTGACAATTGAATTCGTATGCTTCTAATGGACTCATTTCCCTGCCATCAGAAAAAAAAAAGAATCAAACATCATTGAATGCCACATTTCTCACACACAAAACACAAAACTCAAATATTAGTTTGGCTTTAACCTTGTTATCTTTCAATGCTTCATAAACATCATCAGGATCCCACAATCTGCTACGACTTGCAGGTCTGCTAGACTCTCTACGAACAATCTCCCAAGCCATTTCTTGAACACTATCATGCATAAAAACAACATTATCCTCACTTGACTTACATTGAACAATCTCCAAAACCATTTCATGTAAACTGTGCTCGTTAGAAATTGTTATGAGAGCTCTATCTTCAAGCCTTTTCAAATCAACAGCCACTGAATTATCTCTTTCTCCATCTTTCAATAACGATTTTATAGAACCCACATTCACTGATTTTCGCAGTCTAAGAAAGAAACATGCCAAATCTAGAAAAACTTGTTGCTCTTTACGATCTAGATCATCATAACTCCATTTTAGGACATCATAAACTTCTCTAAGAGGCATTTTTTTAAGCCTGTCTAACTCACTTTCCCATACTTCCTTTTCGTTTCCACGTAGACGAGCAGCCAAAACTTTAACCACTAAAGGAACACCTTGGGAATAATTCACCACCCTTTCTGAAAGCTCATTGTACTCCCTTTGATGATCACTATTTTTAAAGACATTCAAATTGAAAAGTTGAAGTGCTTCATCGAAACTGAATTTTCTAAGCTGATACTCCTCATCAAATTTGTTAGCCTTTAGCACTTGCCTATTTCTGGTTGTCACAATTACTCTACTACCTGATTCAAAGTTATCAAGAGATCCCAGTAATTTCTCTACGTGTTCTAAATCATTCACATCATCAAGAACAATAAGAACCTTCATACCACCAATTCTCCTAACAATATCTTCAGGCAACGAATTTGGTGTGTCAATATCCACTTCATATCCTAATAGTTTAGAAAAAATACTTTTCTTCAAAGGAATTATTCCATGTTTGTTTGATTGGTCTCTCTCATTGGCTAAAAAACAAGAAGCATCGTATTTAAACTTCAGTTTATTAAACACTTCTTCCACGAGAGTTGTTTTTCCCATACCTCCCATGCCCCAAATTCCAATAAGACGTGTGTCTTCTGGTTCTTTTCCTATCAGTGATTCAACAGTTGCAATTTTTTCGTCAATTCCAACCAATCTTTTCAAGTTAACTGAGGGTTTAGCTAACTTTTCAAGAACAACCTTCACTATTTCTTTAACCAGCTCAGCATCAACCCTACATCATGCATGCAAAGAAACAAAAAGGGTGTTCAGATCAATGTTGTTAATTCTTGATTATTAAAGCCCACATATATTCTGCTGAAAACAACTTCAAAAGAAATGCAGTTTAAGCAATATGACTACAAGAAAACTCTGAAGATTTATGTAAAAAAGAAAACGAACTTACGGATATTTTGATGATGCAATTCCTGATATTTGAGTAGATTTCTTCAAAGAATCTCTCCAGATTTGCACCTTGTTGGTCTCATATCTTCTTTGATGCTTAGCAAATGCATTTTGGTAACTCTTGGATGATTGATATCGTACATCTGTGGGTTCAACTTTGTAGAAAACAGGGATTAGAATCTGTCCATACTTATCTCTACATTCAAGTATTGTCACAAGCTCTTCTAAACACCAATGAGAAGAAGCATAGTCTTGTGAGAATATGATCAATGAAATGGATGACCCTTTAATTGCTCCAACAAGTGATGACCATACTTCATCTCCCCTCTCAAGTTTAACATCTACGAATGCATTTATTTTCTTCCTCTCAAAATCCATGATCAAATGGCTAAGAAACCCGTCGCGGATGTCCTCACCTCTAAAACTAACAAAAACATCATACTTTGTTTGAGGAGTGTAGTTGTCTAACAAATGTTTTTCCTCAACAGGCTTTTGTCTTTTAACTATCCACAAGACAAAGTAAGAAATCACACAAAGAAATGAACAAGAAATAAAGAAATGCAGCATATTGGATTTCCAAAACAACTCAGGCCAAAGTATGGTGTTGGATTGGAACAAGTGCACACTGGATCTTTCTTCGTCTCAGATACTAAACAAAGTATGGTGTTGGCCAAGTACAGTAATTGATATTGATGGAGTCAATGTTGGCTTGGTTCTTCTTTTCTATGGCCAAAAATGAATAATTGAGGAGATAAGAAAACCAGTGATTGGACACAAATAATAGATACTATGATGTTCACCACATATTTTCAACAACCTTAAAGAGTGAACGTACAAAATGGTTGAGGCATGCATTAACTTCATTTATTCAACATTTCCCATTATGTAGAAAGTAATTACATGTGATGACCAGTCTGCAATAGACAGCAGGCATCCATTGGGTGGGACCAACTCAAACTGCGTGTTGGGTTTAGGGTTTGTGTAAGGACAAGTTTTAGGTTGAATAGGTAAAGAATATTGCATTTTCCATGTTATTGTAAATTTGTGAATTAATTGCTCATTTGAAATTTCTGTAGACATTGCCAAAAATGTGTACATTAGAAATCTAAAACATCAAAATAAAAAACACAAAAACATAACTCCTTCCCATTGATGATACAAATCTTTGTAGCTCTAGACCAAGCATATTATTTTTATTCTTTGATTTTTTTTATTTGTATATTGGTTCTTGTGTTAGTGAAACTCAAAAAATAAGTTTGCACCCAAAGGAAACAAAAACAACAAAAACAGGAATTGATCGTTTTATTTTGAGCAAATCAATTACTTCATTTTACTTGCATGAACCAAGAAAAATGGGATCATGGTGCCCTTTTGTTTCCCCTTCTTCATCTCTTATATCTTTTGGAAGATCATTCTTAAGGCCTTTGCATGATAATGTGAGAAATGGTTTTATCTCAGCCTTGGTGTGCTATTTATTTCCTAGGTATATTATTCTATCTACTTTCATTTTAAAATCCTTGCTTTTGGAACTGCATTATCAATTATTATATGTGAAATTTCTCTCTCGGGTGTTTGTTCTAAAAGCCATTGATAAAATTTCTAAAGATGATTTTCGCATTCTTAATTTTTTTTCTTACACCTATTAAATGTCTCTCCTGTATCCAAAATTACTTGATTTAATTGGTTTCCTGTGGTTATATTGCCTTAGAGAAATGTCTTGTTTTAATGTTCTAATATGGTTTTTCAGTATTATTCTGCAGAAGCTAATGGTGATGTTGGCTTGTGAGGCTCACTTGCATGCAGCACCAAAATAGTAGATGCCGAACAAATCATGTGTGAAGCCAGAAGTTAAGGTATGGGCATGGATAAGGAAGTAGCATCCCAAATCACAATTCTCATAGTCATTGTTTAGGCAGCGTTTGAGTTAACCAATAACTTATATGCCATAACTACTGCTGTGTGTAGAAGGGTAGAGAAAGAGATGCAGAAAGAATGTTGTATCCTAAATTTTTGGGATTTGATTAATATTATTGTTGGGTTGTTAAGATTTAATTACTAGATATTAGGATTTTATCATTTATTTAATTAGTTAGGATTTTATAATCTTTAGTATTCTATAAATAGAGTATTGAACTATTATTTGAGATATGAATAATATATGCAGTTTGTTTCCTTTTCTCAATTCTCTATCATTGTTCTTATTTTTGATATAATCGGAAGCTACCTAAAGGTTTCTTTTGTCTAAAGTCTAATTATTCTTCGAAATCTCTTATGAGAGGACCTAGACGTTTCTACACACTATCGTTCATATCCAAGAATGGGCCAAAACACTCATGTTGCAGGAACAACAACCCTGGACTTTGTAGTAACCACTGTGACTGGACTGAGCTGCTTTGGTTGTTTTTGTGTAGTTTTGATGTACAGGAACACTCCTTCTGATGAGTAGGGTCTTGTCGACTGATTAGCCTTGAACATTATTTTATATGTAACATATCATATGGTCCATTTTATTAATTTTATTCTTTACTCATTGTGCTTCAGGAGTTGGCATATTGGTTGCTGGTTTTTGCAGATGACTTGCACTGTGTGATGAATATGGCTGCAGATCATGTCACTTTTATGTTGTATATTGGAGGTCTTTTTATGTTGTATATTGGAGGTCTTCTTAACTTAAAAACACAAGTTGAGAGCATATTTTGGATATGCAAAAATATTATTCATATTTACTAGAGAAATTATACTTTGACAACTATGAGAGTTGTATACAATTCTTGATGTGATTGATCTAGATATAAATGTATATAATAAAGAATAAATTTATAACTAAATGATATAAAAAAATATTAAAATAATAGTATTGAGGATTGTAATATGGTGATATAAAAAGTAGGATTGTCAATATATCTTTATTCTATTTATTATTGGATATCAAACCGATTTTAGTAGTAAGTAGAGTAAGTAAAAAAGAACGTTAAAACTAACGTCATTATAGTCCCTCTACTTATAATTTAGACATCCTAAAAACTTTTGACAGATTTCATACAAATCAATGATTCAATATACTAATAAGAAAATGAGAAACATATCTCACGAGCTTTAGACTTTATCTAAGATCAAGTCTTCGATTTCAGTTATGTCAAAGTAAAAATTTATAGGATATTCGTAAGGAATGCAGATTTTGCATGTAGTTGATTAATTCTGACTTTCTCAAGTTTGTATTATCCATTGATACTAGTAGTAGAAGATGCAATTCGTGTAATGAAATGTAGAGTTATTCACAGATTAATCTGAGATATTTTTTTTTTTTAATCAAACTATTCTATAAAATAATTCTATACAACCAAACAAATAACAAAATGATAGAACGAACAAATAAATGAACATATTCAGAAATGAAATTATTTTCATGTGCAAAAGTTATCTTATGGAACCATTCTCTCCTCTGTACTATCATGTACTATGAAGGAAGGACAATATAGTCAAAGCAACATCTCATGCCAAATGATATTAACCAATGTCTTCACCCGGAGAATTTGTGTTTGGATAAATTCGAGGAAAATAAAAGAAAAGAAAAACTGCTTCTGCTGAATACCAAAAAAAAAAAAGAGGAAAGAAATATAATGAAACCTAAGAAACAGTTATTGGGCTAAAGGAAAGATAATATAAGGCCATTTCTTCCTCGCAACATATCAATGACATACAATCAACATAAAATTTAAAATTCAACATTGTTTTAACATTGTCTTTGATTTGAATTTTGTTTACGGATGTACAAATCTGGAAGTGACTTTTATATATTTTAGATTTTGAAATTCAGAAGGTGATTTTCGTATTTCATTTAAGGTCATATCTGAAAGTGAGTTGTGAGTTTCAAATTTTCATATTCGGAATGTTGTGTTGTAAATGGTGCTGAGGATTGAGATTCGAAACTCATTTATGTTTGCTTATGGATCTTGACATCCAGAAGATCATTTATGTTATTTAGGTTCTAGGTAAGCTTCCAGATGATGAAATTCAGAAGTGACATATTAGTTCTAGATTTGTTTATCAAAAATTTTGTAATTTGACTTACGGATATCAACTTTTATATATCTAGAATTTTGTATATCCGAAATTTTGTATATCCAATACATCTTGAAGGCAAAAAATTTAATTCATTAAAGACAAAACATACATTTTACGTCAGTATGTTGGTTGCAAGTCTGATGCAGCCTATTATGAATGAGAGACACACTAAAGCCCATCCAAATATTTATTCTTTAAAGTAATATAAAATATTTTAAAATAAAGTATTAAATAAATTAAGAATATTTTTTAATAATTTTAAATAAAATGAAGTAATAGATATATATTTCATTCCCGAGTAAAAAAATTAGGTATTTTAGGTGGAGTTTTGTGCAGGTTTTGTAAATAATGAAACTAGAACTTCGTGTAGATTATAAAAAAGAATCAGCAATCGTGGATGACCTCAAAACCACAGAGTGACAGTGTCCTTATGTGGCTACTAAGAGTCAGAATGAAGAGTGAGATGCAAACAATGCAAGTTGCAAGAGAATATTCTAATTTATGTGTCTCTATAATCTTCCATGGCTATATAATAGCAGATGAAGTTGAAGGGATTGAACTTGCATGGTCACGTAATGAATATTGCATTTTGTTCATCTTCTAAAGCTCACACCAAGAAGCAGAAAGTGGAGTGCAGCCAAGGGTGATTTGCCGGCAACTAGTTCACTTCTGTTGTTTCATATGTTTTCAGTTTCCGGCAAGTTTCTCTTGGCTACATATCGCTTTTTTCTTCTCCTGTGATGCTATCTCAAGATTCTCTACTTATAAATCACTTGCATTGTTGCAGCACCATCGTTCATAAACAACCTGTAACATATGATGATATTTAATGTTCTAATTATGGAAGAGATTTTTTTTTTTTTTTTTAGACAGAAATAATTTTAGTTGGAAGAATCAAGGTAGAGTTTGGCCATTTTGGATTTCTTCATGTTTATGGTTAGGGGTGGCAAAGTGGGGCGGACTGGCCCGTGACCCGTTGAAAAAAACGCGGGGCGAGTTGCCTATTTCAATCCGCCGGCCTATTTAGGCCCGCTCCTTATAACCCGCAGCCCGCGCGGGCCAAGTGCGAGGCGGGACGGGTTGGTCCACATAACTTTAAAATGTATAATTTTTTTTCTACAGCCCCATATTTTTTTTATGTAGCCTCATATTTTACATTTCAAAATTTTTAATAACATCTTATTACGCATGTTTCATAAAAATAATATTATGAGACCATTTACCTAATGCATCTAAATAAACAAAAATTCAAAAATTTTATTTAAATTTTTTTTTTAATAAATATTTTTTATGCGGGCTGGCTCGCAGGTCCGCGGGACAATCCTTATGCGAGACGGGTTACAAAAATCAGTCCACAAATTCTATATGGTGCGGACCAACCCAACCCGTTTTTTGTGGATTAAATGCGAACGGACCTATGCGGGTCAGCCCGCATTGTCACCCCTGTTCATGGTAAATATTTTTTTATGATCACTCACATGTCCAAAAACTGTGGAAAAACCGAAAAAATTGTGGTAAAGATTTGTTCAGCAAACATTAAAAAAAATTTATTAAATAAAAAATAATTTTAGAGATTAAAATAATTAATTATTATTTGATTAAGTTAAAGATTATTTTATGAACAAAATAAATTTTTATTTTTAAAGTAATTTATAAAAATTTATAAAATAATTTTTAAATTATTATTTAACCTTATCTATCAAGATTTTTACTATTCACTCTTTTATATTATAAATTAATTTTTCTTAGTGATTTAGATACTAATCTAAAATCTAAAATATTAGTAACTAAAATTTAGATAGTTAATTTAAATATCAATTTAATTTTTTTTTATAATTTTTTATTAATAATAAAAACAATTTTAAATAAAAAATAATTTTTTAGTATCTAATTTAATTAATATAGTGATTAATTATTTTGTCCCAAAATTTAGTTATTATTTAATTATTATTTTTTGGAATGAATGAAAATTCTCCAAATCAGGACTTTGACACAAGGATGAAGAGTTGAATAATTTTTAATTTTTTTTATACATAGTGAAATATTTTCTAAATATTCTATTTTATTATTTATTGATAAAAAATATTTAATTATAAGATACAAGGTATCATAGAATAGAAAGAACACTGAAAAAACATGATGGCAAATTACATAAGCTGCTAAAGGCAGTATGACCACAAACCTAAAAAATCATTCCCAGCCACAAGTCACAAGTGTCATACATTATGATAAAATTAAATATATTAACTTATATAAGTCGAAAGTAAATAATTTATCTTAGAGTAAATGTGAGTTAATAGACACTATAGTATTATTTCATTTTAATATTTATATTTAATTAAGTTACTATTATTTTAATTTACACTAATTTTATTTATTTTTAATGTTTATTTAAAATAATATACATTAAATTAATATTAATTTAATTTTAATATTTATTTAAATTAGTGTAAATTTATTTTCTTATATTCATTTAACTCAATTTCAATTTAATTTAATTTTACTTATTTAAACTAGCTAGTGTTGATCTAATAGATAATAATTTATATTTTTTAATATTTATTTTAGTATTAGTTTAATTTATACCATCTATATATGTTATAAATCGGTGTATTTCTGTGACTTAGAGTAAGAATTGTAAATAATCACAATCTAAACACCTAGACTTAAACTTGAAAAAAAAAATTGTGATTCGCATAAGTCTAGATTTTATTTTTATTTTTATCAATAATAAATAAATAAAATAAAATAGATATTTTAGGGGTGTTTCAACCCTTATACATACATTTTAGGGGTGTCCCAACCCTTATAAATAAAATAGTCAAAGTGAACCTGCTCAACACCTGACCATTCAGACTCTACAGACATCCAAACCAAACCTCAAAAGAAAGGAATGACAAACCACACCAAAAGACAATTCATGCTACCCTAACCAGGTTCATACAACTAGTCTTTAGTCTAAATAATACACACAAAACAAACTATACTACAACCAAAAGACAACAAACACGGTTAAAAATACAAAAACTAATACAAATCAAAATCCCTCACCCACAACTAGACCTACAACATCATGCCAAAAAGAACCCACTCTTCTTCAATACCTAAAATACTCTTACCTTCCTACCAACATGCCTAGTCGTAAAACTTGTTCAAAGCCCACCACAAGAAAAAAGACAAAAAAAAACGAAGCTTACCTTCAATACACCAGAATCTAACTCACAATCTTCAACCAAAAACAAACCCCTTTGTTGGCCAAAGACAAAGGTTAGTAGTACCCAAACCATAAACACAATATAACAAAGTTATTTAAGCTTACCTACCAACCCACAAAAGATTCCCCCCACCAGCACCGCCCGACATCTTCCATTTTAAAGACTCATTATCCTAGTAGGCTGAGAGCCCACCAAAAACCTAACAAAAGCCTATCAAGTTCTTCCACCCAAAAGGAACAAAGTAAAACAGTACAGGGAAATGAAACAATAAACTTCAATCCTTCAAAACCCTGGAACCACCTAATGAACCTACAACACATACCAAACTACATTGTTGACCAAAGGCCAACATTAGTTGCATCCAACTCGAAAACAAAACAATAAAATATAAACCATACGAAAGACCATACATGTCGAGTCCTCAGGCACTTACACCCACAAAGACCCCAACTCCACCCTTACTTTTTAATTGACTTCAAACAAACCAAAGGGTCCAAACACCATTGGGCGTAAGTAAACAAAACACCATTTACTTTATTCGCGAGCCAAGACCACACCTTGAGTTGGGCCAAGATGAAGATCTCCAAACAATCCACTCTACCATTCTTAAAGATGACGAGGTTCCTCTGTTTTTAAATTTCCCCAATCACAGCAATCCACCTACACCTCCAATATATGTTAATCTTTTGAGACGCTCAACCAAGGTAAAACTGATTGAAGTGGGAACAAGCATCCCAATGGTATACGAAGGCCTCCCCAACCCACTTACTGCACATACTCCACACCTTCAAAGCTACCTTACACTTGAATAAAACATGACTCATCGATTTCTCCTCTTCCCTGCACAAGACACACATACTACTTTCCATAACAATCCTTTTTTCTCCAAAATCACCCGTGTTGGTAACCTATTAGTCAAGACTCTCCAAGCAATAATCATTGACAAAGGCAACGCCTTAAGGCTCCAGAATACCTCATAAATAGAATCATATGTACCATCCTCAGCCAACCTTAACTTATTGTACGTCGAACTAACAGAGTAACCAGATATTTCATCCTACTTCCATACTAATTTATCCATAACCCCTAAAGACAAAGCCTTGTCCTCCAATACAGACATTAAACGAACTTCCTCTTCCACTTCCCACGCAAAAAGGGAAGGCCTCCACTCTGCCTTCCAAGACCACTTGTTGTTGACCCAACTCCCAACTTGTGACACAACAACACTTTTATCCTTAGTAATAGAGTAAAGCCTTGGGAATCTTACATTTAAGCCTCGCTTCCAACCCAATTATCTTCCTAAAACCTAATTCGATTCCCATGACCCAACTTCTAATCAATGTTACCCTCAAAGTTAATACCCCACTCCTGCGACGCCCAGACTTTCTTCAGGTCCTTCCACCAAAGTGACTCCTTAGATTTGATGATCTCTTTCCACAATCCACCCTCTTTCGACTGAAGACGTCAAATCCATTTTCCTAAAAGTGCATCATTAAAGTGCCTTATATCTTTTATACCACCCAAGCCACCTTTCTTTCTAGAGTTGCACACCTTCTCCCACACTACCCAAGCAATCTTCTTGTCGTCCTTCCTCCAACCCCATAGGAAATTCCTATGTAATTTCGTAATAATAAGAACATCATACAAAGGCATCTTGAAGATAGACACAAAAAAACAAGGTATCTTGAAGAACCATGATTTTGTCAATTCTGCTCTTGCACGTTCCATTTGGCTTATACCACGTATATTTCCTATCGATCATAGGTATGTCTAATAACCCTGCCTGCCGAATGAAGAAGTTAAACTTTGATATTTCTAACCCATAATTCATATGAGAACCAACTCCTTTTCTTTCCTCAATTGATCGAATTGCGTTAAAATATCCTAAAACGCACCAAGGTTTCAAAGCTTGATTAACCCTGGCACCCACAATTTCATGTCACGCCTTTGACTTTTCGCATAAAGTTCTACACCCATATACATTTACAACTATAATTGGTTTTCTTCCCCTTTCCTTCCATAAGCCTTCGACAATACTATAGTTTGCCCCATTAATAAAACTAGTCAATTCAAAACTATTACAACACCACATAGTTAAAAGACTCCCAACATTTTGATGTGCCTCATTTTCCACCCACCCAACATCATTACTTCCCCAAAGAGAGGAAATCAAAGCCAATTCCAAGTTCCTACTCTTAGTTTCTTGAATACATACCATATCAACCTGCTCTTTCCAAATAATATCCTTAATATATTGACGTTTAACACTCCCACCCATTCCTATAACATTGATACTAATTATTTTCATTAATAAACTCTTTTTTGTCCCTTACCTCCAACAACCCTATAGTTTCAATAACCTGTTCTTCCTTCCCATCAAGCGAAAAACCCACCTCCTTACCCAAACTTCAAAGTCACACAACCTCAAGGTTCACATTTTTCGTCGAGCTCAAGATTTTTTTTCTTTAGCTTTTCCATATAAATGCCATTTAGATTTCTTTCTCTATTCATTGTATTATTTCTTCTTTCAATTGTTATTCAGTTAACTCAAGCTTAAGATCTATTCATAATTCTTGTATAAAAATCATAGATATAGAGATGAACAAGATAAACACTATACAACAAAGAAGAAAAAACTAAAAAGTTGTGTTTTCTTAATATTTTGACTTGTTATAGATCATAATGTAATTTCCCTTGAATCATTAATAAAACTTCAAGAACAATAAATATCACTTTAGACAACATCAACAAGATAATTGACCTAAAAGTTTTAACTATTTTATTTATATTTAGACCATTTATTTGTGGTGATTGTATTTCTTCTTCTTATTATTATAATTTTTAATTTTATTATTATTATTATTAATATCATTAATATTAATAGTTTGTTTGTTAGAAGGAATGAAACATAGGTCTCCATCAGTAAACATAACACTTGTGGCCACTACATCAAATAATTATTTTTTATAAATTATTATTATCATTGATATTATTAATATTATTAAAGATAATAGTAATAATAATATTAGTAATATTAACATTATTAACAACATTAATAATAATAATACACTACTAGAATTTTTAAATAGAAATTAATTTTAGAGATAAAAAATAATTAATCACTATATTGGTTAAATTAGATACTATTTTAGAGATTAAAATAATTATTAATATCTAAAATCATTTCTATTATTAATAAAATTTATAAATTAGTTTATAAATTGATATATAATTAGCTTCCAATATTTTAGTTACCAGCTTGTAATAAAACTGCTGCATTTTCCACTTTCACTACAAGAAAATTATTAAATAGAAACCAATTTTATAGACAAAAAATAATTAGTCACTATATAGATTAAATTAGATAGTGTTTTAGAGACTACAAAAAGTATTGATATATAAATTAGTTTCTATTATTGATAATAGTTTATAAATTGATATCTAATTAGTTATCAAAGTTTTAGCTACCAATTTTAGAATCTGAATAGGGTATCTGTATGACCACTTTTTAGACCATAATTTTATTGTTTAGCGCACACATTCTAAAAGAAACACTTAAAAAAATGTCATTTTTTATCAGTAAGAAACAATAAAATTAAATTGTCACACTTATAACCTTATACATAGTAAAAGAGACAACCTAAAAAAATATCGTATAAATAAGCAACGATTGTACCAATGGGTCTTTGGTAGTCTTTGAACCTCACTTGTAAAATTGTTGTCTTTTTCTATGTTTAAACAACAGTTATACACATGTGGTCAAGTTGTTGTTTAAATTAAAAAATGGTGTAGTAAGGTTATGGTTTTTAAATACTTTTTATTTTTATTTTTTTCTAATGTCCAGAGAGAGAGGGGGAGAGGTATATTATATTTTATGCATATTTCTTCACATTCTAAGTGATTGTAAGAAAAGAAGAGATTGTAGAACAAGATTGAAGATTAGATTTCTCTAAATAATGTTTTCAAGATAAAGCAACAAACTTTGTATTAAGTGTTTATAGCTTTCATGCTTGAATGAGTCATACATATAGAAAAAAATTCATCTTAGACTATGAAACATAAATATTATTGGCGTTGATAATCTACTACAAGAAAATCATAAAATAGAAATTAATTTGTAGAAACCAAAATAATTAGTTGCAATAGTAACTAAATTAGAGACCATTTTAGAAACTAAAAAGAAATTTGATTTCTAAATTAGTTTCTATTATTTTCTATTATTTTTAAATAGTTTCTAAATTGGTATTTAATTAGCAACCAAGGTTTTTGCTACCAAATTTAGAAACTAAATAATTGGTAGTTAAAACCTTAGTTGCTAATTAGATATCAATTTAGAAACTATTTAACAATAATATAAACTAATTTAGAAACCAATTTTTTTATTTAGTTTCTAAAATGGTCTCTATTTTAGTTCCTATTGTAACTAATTATTTTGGTCTCTAAAAATTGGTTTCTATTTCATGATTTTCTTGTAGTGATCCCTTAAATATTTTTTAAAATGGCTTAAAAGGGATTTTAGAATATATTAATTGATTAATAATTAACATAATCGATTAACTTAATTTGAATCGATTATCATCCGTAATAACCTATTAGATCAAATTGTTTTAAAAGCGTGTTTGCACTAATAATCGATTAAACTTTAAAATAAACGATTAGTATTATTGCTTGTGCAATTAATCAATTAAATGGGATACAATTGATGAAATTGTTCCTACTATATTTCCAGAAGCAACATAGAACAAAATAATCACTTAACATGATTAAACTTCTTCATAAATGATGTTTTATTTTCTAAATTTTGTCTTGAAAATATCACTTACTTTCAATGGTACTTATTTTATATGTTTAAGAAACTTTTCAAGAAGCTTAAAATTTTTAGATATATTTTCAGAAAAGTTTTACATGAAGGCTTGTGTGGTAAAATTTCTCTCTTATTTTTTTATTCTAAATCTTCGAAAATCAATTAGAGACAAATTATACTATTACTTTTTGCACTCTTTGATACATCTTAAGGTGTATTGTTTGTAGTAGTGTTTTGCATATTGAAAATCTTTTGAGGGTTTTTGAAGAGATGTTAAGTTCATATATTGCTTGATTTTTGTGCATATGAGATAGTCTTAATGCTCCAAAGCTCTTCTCCCACTAAATTATTTCTAACCTTATTATAGGTCGACCTAGCTTTCTTTTGTATGATTTATTCTATAATTTTTTTCTTCTTTTCTTTGATTTTTGTATTCCAATTATTCAACTAAGTGAAATATTCTTTGTTGGGCTATGTTAATTTATTTTACAATGCCGTAGAGTTTTGCATATATTCAGAAAATGCCATAATCATCAAAAAGTTGAAACCACTTTCAAAGAATATGCTTGAAATGTCACGTTTCTCATCTCCTAGTCCAAGGAAAATGTCGGATCGATGGAGGTAAATTTAGAGTTCTTTTGGATATTTTTCACAATGATTTACCTTTTGTGATTACATTTCACTATTAAGAATTAATTTTATGAAAATGAATATGGGTGAAGCATTTAATTCCACCATACCCTTTTGCTCAATCTCTCTCTCGTCGACACACATTAAGATTATATTCTATACCAATTTAATACATACAAAAACAAATCAATTTGAGACATCTTTATTCTACATGTTGTAACCGCCCATAACTAAAAGGATTTATTCTCTATGTGTCAAGTCTCTCTTGGTTTGCATGCAAACACTTTCTTACCAAAAGTTAGCTACAAGATAAATAAGAGAATATATAAAATATAGAAGCACTCCATTATAATGACCATTGGCACTACAATCCCTCTCTATATAAGCATGCAACCAAGACCTCATTTTGTACCACAAAAACTTGAACACCATTAGTTCATACACAAATATCAACTTCCATTCCTCAACCATCTCTACACATTTGGTTTTAGAGTGTTTGCAAGAAGAGGCAGAGAGTTATTTGCAGCCAAGAATGACTTGCCGGAATACATACTTGAAATGTTGTTTCATAATTTCGGCAAGTTGTTTTTGGCTACATTTGTCTTTCTTCTTCTTTTGTGAAACTTTATAAACCATTTTAGAATGCAACATTACTAAACAATATAAGAAAGGTAAACAAGTATATATTATAATTACAATTTATTGATAATCTTGATTTTATATGTCATAGAAAGAAATTGTTTGTTGCTTGTATAAGAATTAAATGCTTCATTTTTTGAAATTCTAATTTATGTATTATATATTAGGGATGACAATGCAGACCCGCCTCGCATAGGTTCATCCTGTGTTTGGCTTGTAAAATGCAGATCAGATTGATCCGCCCCATGCAAGGAATGTGGACTCATTTCACTGGCTCGCCCCGCATAAGAGATAACATGCAGGCCAACCCACATAAATAAAATATTTTTATAAAAAATTTAAAATTTCATTAATTATAAAAAAAAATATTTTTCTTCTACTGAAAAATTTAAATTTTATCCATGTTTCAATTCATTCGATTAATATAAAAATATGAATTCAAGTATGAGGGTTGTTAGAAGACTTGATTAAAAGTAATTAAAGTTCTATTTTGCATCTATTTTCCCTCTATACGTATGTAAATATATCAAAGTTTTGCTACAAAATATTTTAATGAAGATGACTAATTTGTTAAAGAGTATTTTATTGGAATCTCTTCTTTATATTATTTTTTTATTAACAAATTTTAAATATAAGACTTTACTTAATACTCAATTCACTTTCACTCTTAATATTAATTTTTTTAGGTGATTAAAATAAAACATTTCATTTTTTAGTACACTAAATTCATTTTTTTTAAAAATAAAATAAAGGTCTCACTACACTAACTAATGAATGAATGAGGTATGATTTTTTTTTTCCAAAAAAAAAAAAATAACTATTTTTTTATTTATACGAGTCAGTGGACCAACTCGCTCTGTCTCACCCCAGTGTTGATCCACGAAAACTATGAATTATGCAGAACAGATATATAAACACTTCAACAAATTAGCTTAATGAGTCTATTCCACACTTTTTTTATAAGGAGCTACGGAACAACTGCAAACCTGTCCCATCCCTATTATATATATTCTTTGTAATGCGTAGAAAATTTAATAGGCAGGGTAGAAGGATTTATTGATCCATATCTGACTTGATGTGGCATTTATATAAAATAAATACTTATATTTAGAGGTGGAATTGTTGAATAAGATTCTATGTCTACCACTCAAATTGTGAGAACATTTATTATATTCCCCTAGATGTGTAGAGCAGGTCAATCATATTTTAGTAGAGCAATCATAAAATTTAATTCTTCTCATAAAATTTTAAAAATTTAATTTATGATAATTTCTTTATAAAACAATTTATTTAATCATTTAAAATTTCAAATATATTTCACTTACACAAACTTTGCAGGCGAGTGTTTTTTTTTTATCATCTATGAGACGAGTGTTTTCATCTTTCACTCTTGCTTACTTTCTATTTTCCTTTTCTTCATCAACTCTCCTTATTTTGGTCACTAGTGTTTCTGGAATTGTCTCTTGGTCTCTCGATATGAAGTATAGTGTTTGTAGATATTTTTCGAAACTTAAGTCAATCTTTTATCTTAATCATTCATTAAAATCTAACTACTGAATTAAATGTTTAATTTATTTATACTATTTACTATTGGACCTGTCACTTCAGATTAAAACTTGTATTTATCTTTTCTTAATTAATTTTTACTTTTATAATTCTATCCTTAACATTTAATTAATTTTATTTATTGCATTTACGTATCTTCAACTAGTATTAACACATGTTTCAACTAGTATTAACACATGTGTATATGTTCGCACATAAGTTTCTAATAATAAATCTCTCGTTCTTTTTATTTTTCCCATTTTTCGACAGAGGTCCTGGAAACCATTGTAGGAAGTGTTTCATTAAATAGTTTAATAAAATGTGTATCTAACAAAGTAATTATAAATATAAATTAATAAAGTTTACTGCAAACCATATTAAAATATAAAAAAAAAAGCTAGTCAGCGATCATGAATAATAGAAAAGGATCACACGGCCATAAGATTTCATGGTTGATGTGATGGTCAATATTGTAAGGAAATTGAATTTAATAAGCATTAAATTTGGAGTACAGAGCCGTAATGTAGAATAATTGATTAGAACTTTTGTAGAAAATGATCCCCAAAGGTGTCCTTATCATTGACGTTCATGTGTTATGAATTGATTGATAAGCAATGTTCAATCAATTTATAATTTTCAAAGTCAATTATGATTTGTTCTACATAATTAGTGCTCCGTCTTTCCAACTTATTCCATTTTATATCTTCTCAACCTTTGAATATAAAGTGTATAGAATAATTTTCTTTTCCTTTATGCATAATGGATAGAATATTTCAACCTTTTTATGATACTTCTACTAAAGTTTAAATGGGGTCATTAGGGTTGCCTCAATCCCTTGCCTTCCCATGCCATCTTTATGTTCATGCATGAAAAAATGCAATGTTTTTATCAATTTTACTTTTAATCCAAAACGCTCACAATGAGATAACAATTTGTAATTTTAACAAATTATAATTAATTTTGGTTTAATGATAATGTAGAATGGACATAGGTATATTTAATAAGGTGGTGACGGATGAGTTTCAATTGTTTGCGTGGGTTTAAGGAAAGGTTTAGTCTTGTATTACTTCTAAGTCACACTTTGTTTCGTTCTCTTACTCTGACTGGTGTCTCTACCCTTTGGTGTGTATGAGGTTGATTTCTTGATGATGTACCTTGCGGGTTTCTACTTTTGTTGGTTTTTGAGATTTTTGATTGGAGAGTTGCTCTGTTGGCCGCTGAAGGTGTTTTTGGTTGTTAGGTGAGATTAATACACACTTTTTGTATAAGGGTTTAACCATCCCTAAAATGGTTTATATTTATTGATTCTTTATTGCTGATAAAATAAAGAATGGACACAGGTAATATGATTTTGTGACGGAGGGTCAGATAGAGCATGCAAATAAACATTTTGAATTTGTTTATATCTCTCTTCAAAAGAAAAATACAAATTTATTATGGGGTCAGATAGAACATGCAAAACTACAAGAAAATCATGAAATAGAAACCAATTTTAGAGATAAAAAATAATTAGTTGTCATAGTGACTAAATTAGAGACCATTTTAGAAACTACAAATTTTTTGTGTTTCTAAATTAGTTTCTATTATTGTTAAATGGTTTCTAAATTGGTGGTATCTAATTAGCTACCAAGGTTTTTGCTACCAAATTTAGAATCTAAATAATTGGTAGTTAAAACCTTGGTAGTTAATTAGATACCAATTTAGAAACTATTTAACAATAATAGAAACTAATAGAAACCAAAAAAAATTTAGTATCTAATTTAGTCATTATAACAACTAATTATTTTTTGTTTCTAAAATTGGTTTTTATTTCATGATTTTCTTGTAGTGCAAATAAACATTTTAAAATTGTTTATATCTCTCTTCAAAAGGAAAATACAAATTTATTATGTTAGAGATCATTATCAACTAAAGATAAATGTCAATAATATATAAGTAGATGCAAACCTCATCTTACAAGTTAATATTATAAAGTTGAATTAGACTTAAATTCATAATATCAGAGTTTATTATAATGAGGTTTGATGAGTCTATCGTATCATTCACTATTAAATTGCTATCGGATAATCCACAAATATATAATCTTATGTACATAATGTATGTTTCTAGGTATGAGAGGGATGTGGTAGAGATCTCACAATAACTAAAAATAAGACCTTATAGTATATAAGTGAGGAGAATCCTCACTTTACAAGCAAGTTTTGTGAAAATGAATTAGGTTTTAATTCACTTCTTAATATAATACTAAAATTTTTATTTTTAGTACATTATCAATTATTTTTAGTAATCTTATATCATATATAGATATTTTCTTTTGGGTTTAATAAGTTACTTCACATTAATTATAATTATTTTGTTTTTGTATATTGACAAAAAATAATTAAAATAATGTGAAACACTTTAAGGGAGTTACAACTCTAATACAAAGAGAAGATCGTATAAAGATGGTCTCCAACCAAACCTACAAGACTCGAGATCGTCCCAAGATCAACATCATCATAAATGTTTATCCAAAATCCTGCTCAACTAATAACTTCATGAAGAACCATCTGCTAAGAAATCTTATTTTAGACATACTTAGCTGCCCCCACAACCTTAAAGTTTGCACCCACTTATGTATTATTAAATATCGTAATGTCTAGTTGATTCAACAATATTAAAATTAATTAAGATATTAAGATAAGATTTTATTAACCAATAATAATTTTAATATATTCAATTAATTATTTTCTTTATTTTGAGGATATAGTCCAACCAATTATTCTCTTTTGTATGGTTACACTGAATGAGGTATATTTGCCAGACAAATATGCTTTCTAATCATGTCCTCAAAAAAAAAAAAAATATTCCTATTAATTAAGGACATATTTTGAACTTTTTTTTTTCATTCACAGAGAGTAACTATATAGATTCTCAATATGGTTACATCTCTTAAGTAGTATATAGATTCTCAATATGGTTAGGGATACATCTCTTAAGTAGGACGAGACTTGAAGATGGTAAAAGAGATGCATTCTATTCCAAATTCACATTACACACCTACTACACCAAAAAGCAAAATTAGCTATAAAAGAGAGTAAATGTGATATTGTGAACGCTAAATAGTGTCCACTAAGCTTTCATTATTAAAAAAAATGTGGGTAAGTGTGGGTTATATGAACATAAACTAAAAAGAAAATGAAAAAAAATTACGTGGGTCGAACGGTCACAACTGAAACTATATGTTGGAGATCCCACATTGACTAAAGATTAGAGTCTTTCATAGTATATAAGTGGGTGCAAACCTTCATGAGCCGGTTTTATAGGGTTGAGTTAGACTTAAAGTCCACTTTGTAATATGGTATCAGAGCCATTTCGAGCCTTTCCTAGCGAGTGATTGTGTTGGGCCTATCGTATCACCTGCTATCGGGCCGCTATCGGACCACCCATAATATATAGTCTCACACACGAGTTGGCAGTCTCGGCATGAAGGGGGGTGTTGGAGATCCCACATTGACTAGAGATTAGAATCTTTCATATCATATAAGTGGGTGCAAACCTCAATCTCATGAGCTGGTTTTATGGGGTTGAATTAGGCTTAAAGTCTATTTTGTAATATTATAAATAATAAAAATTAAAATTTTGTAGGTTAAGCCCCACAAACAAAATATGTAATAAAATTATGAAGGTTAAGCTCACGCTTGTTTAAAAAATTGTGTGGCAAATCCGTTGACTAAACACACGTTTCTTTGAATAAACAATATAAAATATAATTTTATGTTAAGTTCACGCTTGTTTAAAAATTATGTGGCCAGTATGTAGGTTAAAGTCATGCTTCTTTAAATAAACAATATAAAATATAATTTTGTGTGGGGAGCATGTAGGCTAGGTCTACGCAAAAAACACATTCATCACTATTTTTATGTTGAACGTATTAGCTTCCAAATTTTAATGCTAACTACACTTTTGTGTCTATTTATTATAGCTAGTGTCCTTTTTTTACCCATCCTAATAAGCATAATTTTTTATAGTGACCATTTTATTTTTTTAAAGAAAGATAATATTACAAACAAGAGTACTCTAATAACACAGTCATTAATTGCCTCCAAAGACAATATTAGCTTTTTTTTAATTAGAATTTTTTTGTCCAAACATAGAAATTCTGCAGAAGGCAATTTTGAACCACACAATTAACAGAATATTACATGACAACAAAGCAAATTCTTGTAAAAGTAATAAGGATAAGGATAGCTGCAGTTTGGGAATCTTGATGATAGCTATAGCCTCACAAATGTACTGCGAATGACAATTGCATATCTAGGAATGATGAATCTTTATACCATCTATCCACACCAAGTTCGATTTTTTGTGGTAGACATTAATATTTGCAAAAAAATTTAGTTTTTTTATCAATAAAAAATATAAATAGATAAAAATATTTTAGAAATTTAGAAAACCCTTAAATAGATCGTTTTGGGTTATTATGTTCTTGTGTTCGATAATTGATATGTACAACAATATGATAAGTATGATATTGGATCTCAATGGTTGTTTTGGAGAATCAGGAGTGAAAACTGTTTGTAGAGTGTGTAGCACATTTCATTTTATTTTGTGTTTTTTTTAATGTGGACTTAAACTTAAATAATTGATAATTAAAACATTGGTAGTTAGAGATGAATTTAGAAACTATTTATTAGTAATAGAAACTAATTTAGATATCAATAATTTTTTTAGTCTCTAAAATAGTATTTAATTTAGTAAAAAAAATTATGAGAAAAAAAGAATAATTAATGGAGGTATTTTAGGATATCTCATCCCTTATACAAGAAACTCAAACCCTTAGTCTCTAAAATAGTATTTAATTTAGTAAAAAAAATTATGAGAAAAAAAGAATAATTAATGGAGGTATTTTAGGATATCTCATCCCTTATACAAGAAACTCAAACCCTCAAGAACATTAACACTCGTATAACTAATCCGTGTTTCTGATAACGGACCTCATACAAACTAATTATTCATTTGTTTCCACAGTTCTCCTACGACTATTATCCACACACAAAATCAAATGTTATTGACAACTTCAATTTCCTTAATCATCTTGAATTGTACTAAGTGTTTTTTTTTTTCATGATGAACTCTTGATGCCACATCCACCCATTCATAACATTTTGACCAAACCACCAGCTAAACTACCCAACCAAAACAATATAATAACTAATTAGTTGTTGTCTCTTTGATTTTTGTTTAATGATGTTATTGTAATATCCATTTTTCCTATCAAGAGGGAAAATAAAGCTAGAAGTATGGATTATGTTGAGTAGGTTGTAAGTCCATAACTGACGTTAGTCATAGAAGAAATATCAAGCTTTTCAAACAAGCACAGAACTAAGCAAGAAAAATTAAACAATATGTAAGCAAATCTTCGAACAAATGCACCAGTTTGATAAGAAAACAACTATTTTTTTATTCAGGTTTGTAATTCATGTCCAACATTTCAATTTTACTAATGTCAAAAATTTCTTCTCCATTACATACTGTCATCTTGAATACCACTTTATTTATGTGATCCAAAATCTCTCACATCATAACTACCTGTTGGGTATAAAGCCAGGACCAATTGGGTTGAGCTGACTAGACACATGTTTAGTGAGTGAGTGAACTTAATTATTATGTCCCTTTATTATCTCTATTTAAAGAGATCATTGTACTTGTAATTGATGTGCAACAAGATATAATGTAAACCTAAGAATTGCCTGGGTGGATGTAGGTTGCAGTTGGCGACCGAACCATGTTAAATTTTGTGTCATTGATTCGTGATTATGTGTGTTGTTTCCGCGTGCGTTTTTTCCATCACTACCCACATAGTTTTCTATAAAAGATTTTGTTTTGTGTTGAAAGCCGAAAAATTAAATTGGTGGAAGTGATTGAAAAGAAAGTTATGAGACAATTAAAATTTTCATCCACTTAAAGCAGGGATTCTAGACATAATTGGCTATTGTGTAGACTCAATTTGCTGCTGACACACATGAAAAGGAGTGTTTGTAGTTGAGGTTTTTCTCACTAACTTGAGTTTTTTTTTTATTTCCTTGGGTATTTTTCAACCATATTTATATTATTATACCTCCTATCAGTCCAGAACCCAACATCTTCACCCTTTTTTAAACACCACTTAATATTATTTTTGAGCCAATTTTAATCATAATTACCATATACTTCTTTTTGGATCACTCGACCATATTAACTTATGTCTTTGCTTCATTCTATATGTTTTCCTCCAATCTCCATTCTTATATAATAATATCTCTCTTCATAAAAAGAAATAATAATTTTATATCCACAATCATGGATATATACAATTAGAAAGAGAAAGATAAATTAATAGATTTAATAAGAAATAAATATTTTCTTATCTGAAAATATCAGAACTGCGAAATTATGAATCCAATGAAGTAAACATCTTATTAACACATCCCTTGCTTTTTATATGAAGAAATAAATATCATCGTATTTGTATTGCAGCTTACCTTTACCAACACTATGATAATAGTTTTACTTTTTTTCATGATCCATGGATCTAATTCATTGCCTGACATGGAACAGACATTTGCAGCTTTTAAAGATGAACAATATAGCCCTGCAAGTGAATTTCGTTTTGTATTTCGCATGAACTTCTAAATATGTGCATGAATGAAAGTAATACTTAACAAATATGAGGGTTGATTCTTTTAACTCATGTTTATTTGTTGCAGTTTAATAAGTTTAATACGTGTAATGCACTTAGTTCTTCTGTTAATTTGATTTTAGAAAGTATCTGAACTGTCGATAGTTATAGTAATATCTAGTGTGGTAGAAATAAAGTCATTTTTAAAAGTAGAGTGATGGATTATTTAGTAGCTCAATTGAAAGTTTGATTTTAAATGAAGTTTTGGTTTGCCTAAACTCGTTTTATCTTTGGTTTTAATTTGTTGATTTCTGATTTTGGAGATTTTTGTTTTAGAGTAATTTAGTTGACTTTATAGTAGTTTAGTTAATATTTTCTTAGCTGATTATTTTTTATAAATTGTATAAGAATTAATTCACCTCTAAAATATTCATATTTATTTATTTATTATTATTATAGATAAAAAAAACCTAAGAAAAAAACTTAGCAGACTATTCTGAGAACAAATTCTGATCGACAATGCCATAGCAGAAACATGGGTAACCACTAGTCTCTCTCTCATGCCTTCCCTCCTTCATATTCTATTCCCACAACTACTGCATTATAACCAATTAACAAACAGATTTCAGAAGAAAAAGGGCAAGTCAACTATAGCTAGTCGTGGCTAATTCTTTAAACAAACACGTAGCAAAATCTACAAAATTTGATTCCAAATATAGATTTTGACAATGGTTTTGGATAAGGCTTAAGAGCACCATGAAGAAATGTGTAAAGTTAAGTGGGGCCAATTTCTAGCAGTAACCCTTTGACCTTCTTTTGCTTATATAAAGAAGACAAATACAAACATGCAACGATGCAGAAGAGCATTATAGAATTTGAAATGTAAGTTTGAAAGAGATGGAGTAGGAGAAGATGCATCTTGTTTGCTCAAATGTCTTGCATGAAGAGGCAAAGAGAGTACATTTGAGCCAAGGATGACTTGCCGGCAAAAAGCTCTATGAAGAGTAAACCTTCAAATTCTAGTCTTCAAAAAATATTTGAGTTCATGAGGACTAGTTAATTTGAGGGTTTTACTCTTTTGAGGGTGTTGTTGGCGAGACATCTTGGCTCACTTTTGCTCTCTTTCCTCTCATATGAGACTAGAAAGAGCTTGAATACATTAAGTTCCTTTAGTTTCTTAAGAACAATTATGAATATACAAGCCAAACTTAAAACCAAGACTGCATATATCAGCCCCCTGCATGGTTTTCCTCTGAATGTGGGCTTTAAAATTTCAGAGGGAAAAAGAAAACATATTAAGTAAACTGTAAGTCCAAATTTTCAATTCAGACAGATATTTAACCAAGTTGAGAGACATATTTAATCAAGCTGAATTAGTTTTAGGTTAAATGTGCTGAGTCCACATCGAGTAGATTCATCGTTGACCCGAGTTGAGTCATATCGAATCTACAGTGGGTCAAGTAGACTCAATTTTATGTTAGATCAAGTATAATTAGGTAAGTTGAGTTGGGTCTACTTGAGTCTAGTTCAGTTGGATCTTTATTAGGCTGAGTAGAGTTGAGAGAATCTCTTATACAGTTGAGTCGGGCTCACCTCGAATTGAATCGAGTCACGTCTATATTAGGTCGGGTCGAGTTGAGTCTACATCGAGTCGAGTTAAGTTTGTTCCTAATTGAGTCGAGTTAAGTTGGGCCAATTTTGAGTTATGTAGGGCTTACCTAAGTCTAAGTAGTGTTGGGCCCAGTCTTGGACCGAGTTGAGTCAGACACATCTCAAGTCGAGTCCAAATGAGACAAATTTGAGTTAAACCCATCTCATACCGGTTGAGCATGTTCACCCATCTCAAGCTGAGTTGGGTCTACTTTAGGGCAAGTTAAGTTGAACCCACCTCAGACTGAGTTGAGTAGGATCCATCTTGGGGAGAGTCGGATTGACCCACCTTAAATTGAATCGAATTAGGTTCATTTCTGATTAAGTCGAGTCGAATCTAGTTGAGTTGAGTCATATCAAGTTAGGTGAATTGGACAATGTCAGATTAAATAAGTTGGATTCATTTTAAGGGAAGTCAAATATATTATACGTACTTTATAAATTAGAGTACTTTAATAGCTTAATAAGGAAATAAGTTATTGAGATTTTAAGTGATATCAAAATTTATTAAACACAATTAATTTTATCATAATTTAAATTATTTAATTTTTAATTTAAATATTTATACTCTAAAGTAAATCATTAAAGAAAGAATAATTAATAAACATCACATTTTTTAATATAAATAATCACAATATTATTTTCTAACTCAAAATCTTAAACTTAAAATTTATTAATATAACTTATTTATATATTATTTATTAACTTAATTACTCTTTTAATTTTTATATTAAAAACTAAAAGTCAATTTAGTGCAGAATTTTTAAAAAGTTCAATGTAATTTTATTTTATTTTAAATATTCAATGTGGTTCTTTTTCTTATATTATTTGTGTTATTATTATATTGAATATTTAAAAAGAAATTGGAACCATCTATAAAATTAAGTTTTAGTCCTTCATATAAAGAAAAAAAAAGATAATTAAGGTTTTTTTATTTTATTCGTCTATATCTAATTTAGAAATTTATGGTTAGCTTATAAATAGCACATTCGAATTCATGTAGGTATATGCATCAATAAATATTTTATTTTGAATATGTGCTTTGGACTTTTTGACCTCCACAAAATACTGATCATATTCTATGGAACAAGTTTCCATTAGATAAGGTACGTAATCTTTTGATCATCACTGTATTAACATTATTCATGCATTTATGCAGTAGTGGTTACTCTCTTCCTGTTTTGGGGTGTTCCTTTTGGAGATCCTAAAACAAGGTTTGGAGTTGTAAAGGGTTGGGATACCCCTTTCGAATCCCTCTTAATTTAATTTCATTCTTTGCTGATAAAAAAAAAACATTATTCATGCATGCACTATTTAGGTACCAACTCCAACGTAGTCAACCCACAAATCTCATTTGTCATTTTCTTTCACCATAAACCATAAATCACTTGATTATGATATTTTGAGAGAACAATGATAAAAAAAATAAAACATAACAACATCAAAGAGATATTCGTTGTTGCAAGAATGCATAGTAGATTCCTCAAGTTTTCGTTTTCTAAATTTTTTTAGAGACAAGGTTTTTCTAGACATATTTAACTATATACGTTTATAATGCTTGGTATAGTTTTTTTATATAAAGTTTTCATGTATCATTATGCAACTTGATATCTCAGTTATGTTGACAACTCAAGTAACAATAATTATCTGCCATCACAAAAAAAATATTATTAAAAAAAGAAAAACAATAAAATTATAGGAGGACAAGATCAAAACTCATATGTTAACAAAAATAATACATAGGTCAACTATATCTATTCATAAATAATTCTAAGAACAAATTAGATAGAAACTTATTATATCAATTAAATGATTCTCAATGATTTTTTTTTATCAGCAATAATAAATAAATGGGAACCACTTCAGGAGTGGTTCAACCCTTATGCAAAATACACAAAAACCAACTTTTGACAGACACCACCAAACTAACTAACAAAAGTCCTACCCGTAAAAACCTGAAAAAACTTCATGAAACCATCCTCATACACACCAAAGGTTCCAAACACCAATTAGAATAGGAAAACCAAGCAGAACGAGTTTTTACCGAAATCCAAGACCAAACCTTTACTTGCACCAAAGTAAACACTTCCGACGCGTCTGCCACATCCCTATTGAATACGACAAAATTCCTATGATTCCAGAGTTCACTCACCACCCCAACCCAAATTGTACTCACACAACATTAACAAAATCTGAAGACAAGCTCATCCTAAATTGATCAAAGTTTGTCGCATGATCAATGTGAGACACAAACGATACTCCAAGCCAGTTAAAGCATACCAAACAGGCCAAGCAAACCTTTTCAACCACACAAACAATAAGACTCTTCCTCCTTCCCACACAAACAACACAAAATTTTCAACCAACACCCCTCGTCTTTCCAAATTGACCCTAGTAGCAAGCTTATTTTCAAGCATCCTCCAAGCAGTAAGAACGACAGAAGGTACGGCTTTGCACTTCCACAACTTACTAAATACTGGAGAAGAAACCACCTCCCAGTCCTTCCTAAGATGAATATAGGCATCACAACCCAACCAACTGTCCTCCCATAAAGAAATATCCTTTCCATCACCAACTTTCCACTTATAACCATATTCAAAACTTCTTCCCCAACCCTCTGAAGCCCACACCTCTTTCAGATCTTTCCACCAAAGAGAGCTTGTACTGCTTTTTCCTCCCTCACCCAAACTTCTCCAACCACCATATTTAGAAACCAAAACCTCCTTCCAAAGACCTCCCTTTTTTGAACCCAACCTTCAGATCCACTTACTCAACAAAGCCAAGTTAAACAACTTTGTATCAATAATACCTAGTCCCCCGAACTCGTGAGGCTTACAAACCTTTTTCCAAGAAGCCCAAGCGATCTTACTACCATCAGAACCCCATCCCCAAAGAAAATTCATTTGGATCTTGACCAACTTATCTGCCACCCCAGAAGGCACTTTGAATAAAGACATGAAAAATAACGGAATAGAGGAAAGAACAGACTTGATCAAACAAATCCTCCCAGCCATCGACAAGCACCTACCTTTCCACCTGCTTAGTCTAGCTTGAACTTTCTCTATCACCCCATTTCAAAAAGTATCGCGCTTATGACTCCCACCAACTGGTAAACCCAAGTATACAAAAGGAGCAACCATCGTATCACAGTTAAGGATAGTTGCAAAACGCTGAAGCGAAAAATGATCCAGCCCTGTCTCGCCAATTCTGCTTTTTCAAAAAATTCACCCTAAATCCAGAAGAAAGCTGAAAGCATTGCAAAATCGTTTTAATATTGAACACACTTTTGGTGTTAGCTTCACAAAAGAATAGAGTATCGTTTGCATATTGTAGCATATTTACCTTCACTTTATCCTTGCCAACCTCTAAATTGTCAATCAACTTCTTTTCTTCTGCCATCCTAGCCACCCCAGCTAGCTCTTCTACCATCCTAGCCACCCCAGCCAGCCCTTCTGCCACTATAAGAAAGAGAAACGGAGCAAGCGGATCACCTTGGCGAAGTCCCTTCCTAGGGAAGAATTTCCTAGTTGGACTACCGTTTACAAAGACAGAAACAGAAGCTGACTTTAAGTAACCCTTTATCCACCGGATCCAAAGATCACAGAAACTCAACCTCCTTAGCATATAGTAAATAAACTCCCAATTAACTGAGTCATACGCCTTCTCATAGTCAACTTTGAAAAAAACACAACTCTTCTTCTTTCTCTTGTACTCTTCCAAAACCTCATTAGCTACAAGCACATTGTCTAGCAAACTCTCTATGATAATGTTAAATTAGCCAACTTATCAACACACACATTTCCTTCACGAAAAATATGAGTAATCTTAAATTGGATCTTCCCACAATAATTAACACAAGTATTTCATTGATAACAAAGCATCCATAAAACAGTAGTTCTAATAGTAAACGCAGCACAAACCAAGACAAAATCATATTCAAACCCTACATTAATAAATCTCATCTTTTGAACTCTTGATATGCTTTAATATGACTGAATTTTTTTATAATATTCATTTATTTTATCTAAAATTTAAAATGTGGACATTATATAACAAGGAACGAAGTATAACGAATCGATATTATACTGTAGCCTGTAAATATATTATCTAAAATGGTCACTCAACTTTTTAACTAAAGATAGATTGATAAGTGCGACCTAATATTGAGAAAAATTAACTTTTAAAATGATGAAAATAAAAAATTATAAGAATTAAAATCAAAGCTTATTAATTTTAATTTGACAGAAAATATAAATATAATGATAATAATGTGCAAAATCACTGTACCATATATTTTCTGAGAAACAAACTTGTTCTCATAAACTACAAAAAAAATCATTAAATAAAAACTAATTTTAAAAATCATGTATTAAAACAATATTAACTAATTAAATACCAATTTACAAACTATTTATAAATAATAAAAATTAATTTAAAAACTAATAATTAGTTTAGTATCGAAAATGTCTCTAATTTAATTATAGTATTATAGTGTATACCATTTTTACCATTTTCAATTCACTAGTTATATCAGACTAATTTTCTTACTTAAAATTAGCATAAATTGACATTATAAAAAAAAAAATTGCTACACTATGTCGTTATGGATGATAATGTATACAAGACTTTTAATTGTTCCAATAATTACTTTAATAAAGCATAGCTTTTTTTTTTTTTTTCTAGTTAGTATGGGACAATTATTTTATACCTAGTTATTTTTTACTGTTTACTTTTTTTGGGTTGGTGCAGTTTGTAGGTTTTAATAGGAATTTGTTTAAGGATGGAAACACTTAAGTGTTTTTTTTTATATTAATTCATTATTTATTTATTGATAAAAAATAATATTATTTTAAGAAAATTATTAAATAAAAATTAATTTAAAAAAATAAGTAATTACTTTTTTTAAGTTATTTATATTATTAATCAAAATTTATAAATATTTCTACTAAAAAATCATTCAAATAAGTTATAATATCATTGACAGTATTAATTTCATTCATTTAATATTTACATTTTTTCTTGTTAATTTTTTTTATCTTTTTTATTTTTTTTATGGACAATAATTTTTTTAATAAATAGGAGTATTAGGTACTCCGTTTCGTATAAAAAAAAAAACCACCCCATTAATTGAAAACTGGATAACAGCAAAAAAAAAAAAGGTTAAACTATACAGAAATATTTTCATCACAAAGATTTATATCCGTGATCTGACAAAGATATTTTTTTATAAAAAAAATAAAATTAAATAAATTGGAACATTTTAAAACTGTTTCAACCCTTATTAAAAAAAAAAAAAAAATACGTAGCCGCACAAATGTACAGATAACAACTATAACATAAAAAGAATGTCAAACACTGCTGCAAAATTATGCAGCATCCTTGGTAGGACTCAACTGTATACAAACACAAGGTTACATAACTACTTCCAGAACAAAAATATGTAAGTATACATTCATAATTACAATAAAAAAATAATAAATATAAATTAATTTTAAAAAAAAAAATAATTAGTAATAGGTTGATGAAGTTAAACACTAATATACAAACTGAACAAATTATTAACATCTAAATTAATTTTTAAATTTTTAAATTAGTTTCTAAATTAATTCTAAGATTTTAGTTATCAATTAATTTATATTATAATTCACAATCAGAACTTTGATAATTAATTAGATATTAAACAAACTAATACATATTTAGAAATTATTTTATATATCAATAATTTTATCTTTAAAATAATAATTAATTTTGTTAATATTGTGATTAATTATTTTTTTTCTCTAAGCTTAGTTTCGATCAATGATATTGTAATAATGAATCTATTATCAATGTAGATTAATCTCTTCTTTTTCTAAATTAACTATCTAGCTCTATATTTGCAAACTGTGTCATGAAAATACTGCACATTTACACTTCCAAATTCCATTGTCTAGTCTTTTTTTTTTTTTTTAATAATGACTACCACTAAGAAAAAATCATCAAATAGAAACCAATTTTTTAGAGACCAAAATAATTAGTTACAATAGTAACTAAATTAGAGATCATTTTATAAACTAAAAAAATAATTGGATTTTAAATTAGTTTCTATTATTATTAAATAGTTTTTAAATTGGTATCTAATTAACTACCAAGGTTTTAACTACCAATCATTTAGATTTTAAATTTGGTAGCAAAAACTTTGGTTGCTAATTAGATAACAATTTAGAAATTATTTAAAAATAATAGAAACTAATTTAGAAACCAAAAATTTATTTAGTCTCTAAAATGGTTTCTAATTTTTTCACTACATCAACTAATTATTTTGTGTCTTTAAAATTAGTTTCTATTTCATGATTTTCTTATAGTTGTGTACTATTATTATTTTTTAAATTTCCAAATAATACATTTAGAAATGGCGAACAATATAAATTGAGTGAGGAGATTTGAGATCTTGAAGGGACATTTATGATTTAGTGGTTTGGAGTTATTGATTGAATGTTGTATGGAATAAGTTGTGATTGGTTAGGGAGATGATCTTTTTGATGATGACAGAACTATGATGGAATAAGCTTCATCATGGTCAACCCTTTTCCAATTCTTTCAACATTATCATAAATAAATTGTTCCTCATGGAACACCACATGTCTCTCTTTTGCTTCAGACATACTTCTAGGAATAAATAGTTATTAGATATTAAACCTACAATATTTAATTTTTAATATTGATTAAAAACTAATATATATTGTGAAATACTATTACTGTTGTTACTAATAGTAGTAGTAAATATATTGAATCTTAGAAAATAAAGTCCTAATAACATAACTTTTTTTTTTATGTGGTATGCATGTGGCTTAAGCATCAATGAGGTTCTTATAAGGATTTGGATATCTCTAAAATGTCTAATTTTTTTTTTGATTAAAAAAGGGGAAATAATACTGTATTAAATACTACAAGAAAATCATTGAATAAAAATAAATTTTAGAGACAAAAAAATAATTAGTTACTATATTAACTAAATTATATATTATTTTATAGATTAAAAAATTATTAGTATCTAAAGTAGTTTCAATTATTAATAAAATTTATTTTTATTTTTATAAGAAAAAAGATATAATAAATGTGACCCACTTTAGGGGTGGTTCAACCTTCTTACAGAACAAAAAAAACACACACACACCTCAAGATTGCCACAAACTAGTTTAATAAAATTTATAAACTAGTTTCTAAATTGGTATTTAGTTAGCTACTAATGTTTTAGTTATCAATTAATTTATATACTAATTATTTGCAGGTTGGTTGTAAGCAACTTGACTTGACTTTCTGGTTGGAGCAAAAAGATATATTGCAATAGGAGCATCTGCTTCTTACATCAAATTTGTACTAATCTTGTTTTCATTGTATTCGTGGTTTGCTAAAGTGTTGTGCTTTTTGTAAAGGCGAGAAAAAAGAGGTCATTTACTTTTGGAGGTTAATGTGTGATGAACTGATTATGTTTGAATGTTTTTGAAATTTGGTGAGATGATATACCTGGTTGTTGCCAAGGACGGACGAGTAAGAAAATGTAGGTAGTTTTTTTTTTGTGTTTGGATACATTGGGAAGTGAGATCATATTTTTTGTACAAGGATTAGATCACTCCTTAAGTGATTCATATTTATTTATTATTTTTTGCTGTTAAAAAAAGAAAGTATTTGTTGTCTCTAAAATTAATTTTTTTTAATGATTAATTTTAGTGAAACTTGAGTATGAATTTGTGTTGGTTGACATTTTTTATTTTCAAACATTTTCAAAATTCTCATATTTGTATATCTCAAAGCTTTAATGAGAGTAACTCAACGTAAACTTTGAGTTGAGCAAGTATGCAAAATATTAACTATGTTGAAATATAAATATAAATTACTTAACTATGTTGTAATTATAGTAACTAAAAATATTATCTCGGACATTGAAAAGATATCTTAAAAATAAAAGTTTCTTTTTTTAAATGCTAAAATATAGCATGTTTTAAAACAGTGACTATGAACATCACAGAACAAAAGTGAGATTAGCATTGAAACAGTAAAAAAAAGTAGTTGCTGTTGCTAATAATTAACCTAGAAGGATAATCATGACACGCTTCAAACGCGCTTCACCCTTTTTTGTAACACTTGGAACAAATTCTAGATGACAGAATCTATCTCCTAAGTTCTATTCCCATAAGCCAAATCTATCTCAACCTTCCATGCTAATCTTTGACTTCAATGCTCTAAGTTAGCTATAAATATGTTAACTAGTTATGGATTGCTGAAGCAGAATACCCTCTGATAAACAAAAGAAGGAAAAAAAACAGAAGGTTGATTAGTATTCATGCAATTTAGTTGTTCAAAGGTGATTTTCATGGAAGATTGAATAGTAAATATGAGCCAAGGATGACTTGCCGGTTGTGTAACAACAATCGGCTAAAGTCCTTTTTGGCTCTTATTTACTATTTTTCTTTCAATGTAAAATCTTTGAACATGTCTTTTTTATTAATAAAGAATAAAGATATTTGTATATATTATAAAGTTAAGAATTGTTAGCATCCAAAATGTTTACTCTTATTTATTTAAAAGTTTGGTTTTGGGTTACTTATAAGGCATCTTTATATTTTTTTCTCTTATTCTGACCGGTGTTTTGATTCTTTGATCTGTATGAAGTTGGTTAAATGATGTTTTTCATTGTTGATTTCTCCCTTTGTTTTTTTTTTTTTTGTTTTTTCTCTTTTTTTTTATTTTTTTTGAGTTTTTACAGGTGCTTTTTGTTAGTTGTTGGTAGGAGATTATAGTTTTTCTTAGGGGAGGCTAAGAGTTTCATTTTCGATTTGTAAATGTTGAAGATCCCACATCAACTAGAGATGAGGACATTTCATTGTATATAAGTGGGTGCAAACTTCAACCTTATGAGTCAGTTTTATGGAATTGAGTTAAACTTAAAGTTCACTTTGTAATAGTATAAGGATTGGACCACTAAAGTGATTCCGTGTTTGTATTGAGAGAAGTTACTTGAATCGCATGATTTAATTTTACATATTTTGGTGCAGCAGAAGAAGCTAGAGTAGCTAGCTAAACTTTAATGTATTAGGATTGAATTACATTCTAACTTCTTGGTCAATATATCCACTTATATTCGTTTATTTATTTATTTTGGTTTAGTTTTATACTCAATCTTAGACACTAAAGGAATATTAAAAAATAATTATATACTTAATTAATAATATAAATAAAGTCTCATTTCTTAAATTTGACTAAATAGAAAAATTGTGAAGAAATTGAAATTAAGAGTGTGCTTCTATAAGTTACATCTCTATCAGTAAAATACTTATAAAAAAATTCTACTAAGACAGTACTTCCCTGTTCTAAAATAACTTAATAATATTATGTTTTACTAGGTAGAAAAATTAGGAAGAAATCGAAATTAAAATAAATTTGAAATATTTCACTAATTTTATCCATGTTTTAAGCGAATCCGTATATAGATTTATTAAGTTACTACTTTGTTATTCTGTAGCTAAAAGTGAGGTTGTTGTATGTTTCGTTAAACTAACAAACCACAGTGTGTTTGTCATCAAATGATGTCAAACATTCCTGTCAATAGGAATATTATTTCGTTAGTTACATATAGAAAAAACATTTTCTCTGTTCGAAGAAGACACTTGAAAATTCAAACACTAGAAAGTTTTTTTTAATCAACAATAAAAAATAAATAAATAAGAACTATTTAAGGATAATCTAGCATATCTACAAAATCAAACAGAAACAAACAGTTTATTTCTCCAAAAGTTTATCACTAACTTCCTACTAGAACAAATAGAGTCTGACTAACTTAAATAGATCATTTATATTTAATCGAATACGTACAACCGAGAAAATCCAGACACCAGTTAGAAAAAGAAAAACAAGTATAAAGGACTTTAGAGGTGACTCAGACCTAAACCTTTAGTTGAACCATGAAAAAAGTTTCAAAATATCAATCTTTTCACCTTTAAAAATGTGTTTACTCCTATGTTTCCAAATCACACTTATTACCACAATTCAGACACCTTTCAAAATTAAATTAGGTGCTTCATGTATATTAACAGGAGTTCTGATACAAAGGTGAAGCACCGAAGCATGAAAGAGGGATCCAACCATTTTCCTACACGCATGAAAAATCCATATTCAAAAACTCTGATTCAAAAACTTTCACTCTTCACAGCTGGAAAGTAAAGTTTTCTTTTGAGGCATAAAGATAAAAGTAGAGTGTAAAGTCAAGAATTTGTATGTAACTCCAGTGGAGAGTTACCAAGAAAAGCACCAACACAAAACAAGATATGTAAATTAACCACTTTGTCAATGTTGCTTTGGAACCCAATTTCAAAATCTTATCAGATACTCTTCTGATCCACCTATTTGGGAGAAGAGATAACAAATTCTCATTGACAATGCCATAACACAAACATGGGTACTATGATTGCACTCCCTTCCGTTATTCTATTCCCACAACAACAGTACTAATGAGTCAATCAACAAACAGTTCTCAAAAATTAATGGCGCAAAGTCAACTTTGGCTTGTTCCTTTGCCAATTCATTCTCAACGCTACAAGTAGCAAGAACAATAATGATTCCAAACAAAACACGGTTTTGGATCAGGAACAGCATGTCAAATGTTCCTGGCTAGGAATTTCAGCCTTTGACATCCTCTTCTTATAAATGCAAAGTTAATTAACATTGATGCATAAGAGCATAGAGTTTGAAATGTAAGCACAGAAGAGTGTGTGAGTGAAGTTGAATATTGTGTGCTCAAATGACTTGCATGAAGATGAAGAGAGACTAGGATTTGAGCCAAGGATGGCTTGCCGGCATTTGGAAAAACTCTGATTCCTTTTCACAGTCTTGCCGGCAAGATATTCTTGCTCATTTCTGCTCTCTTTTCTCTCATATGAGTCTCTAGAAAGAGCTTGCTTTCCTTGTTGTTGCAGATTTCAATTATGGCTTGTTAAAATGTACATTATGTTTCATTGTTTTGTTACATAATGTTTGAATGTTAAGGTAAAGGTTTAGTTTCTGGCATTATATTTTAAAAGGTGAGCCTTTCTGATTACTCACCAAATAATCTACAACCCAATTTTACTGTGCACTTAACCTAAATTCTTAAAATACTAGGTTTTTCAATTGCATGTTGCTCAACTTGTACATATATATCAATATAAATATATATGTATATGTATACTTAAACTCCATCAACTTTATTTGTGTATGTCTCTACAGGCTTTGGTGGTGGTTTTTGCATTGCTTCATGCAGCAAACAAAGTCCTTCACATTTTGTAGCAGCACAATCTTCTTGAATCCACCATCATTAACACATGCTTTCTTTGTGTCCTCAGATTTGTTTCGGTTGGATTCCTCTGGCCACAATCCATCTCAAACAAGCCGATCTACACACCTTCTGCATACATTGATCCTAAGAATAGAATCTGCAAGCTTGAGAATATATGAGAATTACATTACCACTAAAATTTTGTATCAGCCAATTTAAACATCTCAGTTGGTTAGGTGAGAAAGAAGTATATAAACTATTTTGATCTCTCATTTCAGAACGATATGAAACTATATTCACGGACTGAAACATTTTTTTATACTTTGTAGTCACCTATGAACATATTTCATGCATCCTAACCAAGAAACATGCGTACAGCTAATTACACACTCCTCCAATTTCCTTCTCTGCTGTCATCTTGGGTTTTTAACCATGATGAGATTTTATTTTTTTATATCAAAATGGTTCCGTTTAAAAAAGATTACAAATTTAAGCAAGTCGTACCAATTCGGCACGACTTCATATGCACAAATCGTTCCAATTTGATACGACTCTGTCATGTCATACTGAAATCGTGTCAACTTGGCACGACTTCTGCCATGTGCCAACTTGGCACGACTTCTGTCATTTTGTCATTTATAGGTAACAACATTTGTGGCCCCAGTATACAGTCTGCACAATAATTTAAAGGCTTATGAGGTCCAATTTAATTCAGTTGGAAATCAGGATTATTGGTTTACTTACACGGGACCAAATTTCTTACTTGAACCCATCATGCGTCGACATTAATCAGGAAGACATAGCACTCAACGCATTCGTAACGAAATGGATTATTCAATTCCAAATAAGCCAAAAAAATGTTCATATTGTAGAACGGAAGGTCACAATAGAAACAATTGTTCGCACAGACAAGCTTAATAATAAAATTCAATTCAAGTTTGATTATTAATTTCCTCATTTTCTTTATCTATGTATTTATTCATTCATAACACTCTTAGAACATTCATTTTCTTTATCTATGTAT
>Ga0123342_1001229_pt1 | contig 43050 bp, 18 predicted proteins | sample Turbeawhitnodule_FD_89960 | JGI IMG/M metagenome (GOLD analysis project Ga0123342, IMG submission 89960) | Root nodule microbial communities of legume samples collected from Mexico - Turtle bean Mexico white nodule | ecosystem: Host-associated > Plants > Roots > Nodule | place: Mexico: Nepantla...
AAATTGCTTAATTCCAGGCCAGAGAGAGGAAGATCTATAAACCGTTCTAAATTCATACTTTGATTTAAGAACCCTGGCTTTCAAGAGTAAAGACCAAGGTTTGTCGCTATAAGCAAAGTTCCAGGCAAGCTTAAGAAGATATGCATTATTTTCATGATGAAGATTAATAATATTTAAGCCTCCATCCTCAAGATGTGAACAAATTTTTCCCCAATTAACGGTAGCAATACCTTTTTTCAGAATATTACCAGTCCAAATAAAATTTTGACACCACTGCTCAACTTGCTTAATAAGTGAAACAGGCCACTTATACATATTAAAACTATAAGCTAGAAATCCAGTAATCACTGTATTGACCAACTGAATTCGACCCATCATGCTAAGAGAATTACCTTTCCAAGATGCTAACTTCAATTTAACTTTATCAGCCAAAGGTTGAAGAAACCGACACTTTGGAGCACCAACAAAGAGGCACTCCTAAATAAATGAAAGGCAAACAACCATGACTACAGGAAAAAATATTTTGAATTTTGGTGACAAATCTTGGAGAATTATCCATGGTGAAGAAACTACTTTTAGAGTTATTAATATATTGACCAGAAAAATCACCATATGTTTTAAGAAAATAACTCAAATTTCTAAGAGACTTAATATCCCCCTACAAAAAATAAATATGTCATCAACATACAAAATATGAGAGGGAGTGAGATACCCTTGTGGACTGGCCATATTTAAAATCTTCTTATCATTCACAAGCTTAGAGAGACCTCTACTAAGAACTTTCTCTGCTAGACAGAAAAGTAAAGGAGACAATGGATCACCTTGTCTTACCGCATTTTTAATATGCCTTTTATTCTTTATTTCTCAATTAATTTCAAAATTTATCTATTATTCAAAATTTCTTCTGTCATGGTTCCGATTCCTATTATTTCAATAGTTCGACGTTAAATATTAAATTTAAAAAAAAATCAAATATCATCATTTATAAACATGATGCTTGTATTTTGTAATGGTTAACTTTTGTAGACACATACATAAATGATGCTTTTTTGGATTGTTTACATTTTGTTTCAGAAACTAACATTTCCTTCATCATAATAAAAATCACGATCAATATGTTGGAATTAACTAAGAATGCGCATAATTGTGTTTGACTCTATGAAGAAGAATAGTAAAATAATTATGTTAATTATATTGATTTATTAATTTATGTTTAAATTTGTGTACCACTGATTGAACTTTGTTTTTACATACTGTACTTTATAATTATGATAATCGTGCATTCATAGTTAAACAGAAAGGACTGTTTTATGAATCAACATGCATAATTTAACTTTATATGTATACCTTAATGGCAAAGAGTTTCTTTATGATTTCTTTTGAAAAAATATTATTTAAAATATATTTTTATTTATAGATCCATTTGTTTTGAGATATTATATATACTATATTGTGTTATATATAAATACTTATACATGATATATTTTATATTATGAGATTATATTGAGAATATATACTTATGAGCTCGTATAATATGATTAAGTTATATAATGATGATTGAGGTAATTTTCTCTCGAAATTCAAGAATAATTTTAGGTGTTTTGATATCTAACAAATGAAGAAGATGTTTTGATAAATTTTTCCTCTCCTCTAGTTAACAATATGCATTTGTTTGACATAATTTGCCGATAAAAACAAATCTGTTATTTAAGTGAAAAACTAAAGTAGAATGTCGTCATTTGTACAGTAATCTAACAAAAGCAAAAAGGAGTCACGTCAATAAAAGAGAATATGTACTCTTTTTTTTTTCCAGCGAAGAGTATAAAGAGAATATAGTTGAAATAAAATAAAATAATCCCAGAAAATAAGAAGTAAGAAATTAATTAAATATTTAATCAGTTAGTATAACAGAGGTTAATAATCATATTAATTAGAGATAATGATCTCTGCCAAAATTTTAGAAAATACAAACTTTTGTTATAATATGTTAAGAAATAACTGTGAATTTAAAGATGGTGAAATTTATCTTTATTTATAAATTGTGTTTATATTTCATTAAGATGGAATCTCCCTAAAAAAAAGAGAGAAATTATTTTAAAAATTATGTAATTTAATTGATTTAAAGTGAAAAGGACACAGATAAGAATTAGTACAACAGGTTTTATCCATTTCTTAAAGTTATTTTTCATTTTTCTTAAAAAATAGTTATATGATCTTTTTTCCTCTAGTCTTCTTCCATCTACCAAGTAATGGTGATAGAAGAAATATAATGAGAAAAAAAATATTTAAAATAAAAATATCGTTAAAAAAACCATTTTTTACCATTAAAAATTGTTAGAAAATGTTAAAACTAGCTTTATCAGGAAGTTTCAATGATTTAAATTATCACATCAAACAGTTTATTTTCACTCGTTTCAACATACAAATAAAAATGGTGAAAATATATATTTTTTCTTTTTCAATCTTTCAAATTATTATTATTTTTATAATAAAAAAATTAATAAAAGTTTTTTTTCAATCTTCTATTTTTTTTTATCCACAATAAAAAATTAAATTAATGGAATTAATAAAGGTACTCCCACCTATATAAAAATGCCAGGACACACATGTGTCACGTGACCCCTCTTAACAAAAGTGAAGATAAGATAATATATATTGCTTTCACTTTTGTTACATTTTTTCTCTTTCTCTTATTTCTTCTATCTTAAACAATCCATAAGTGACTGAGAAGGCAAAATAAATGTTAGCTCCGAGAGCATCTTATAGCTATTAAAGTGTATCAACTTATTTTTATTTAGGTAGGCTATTAATTATTGTTGTTTAGATTGAATAATGATGAAACGTTCAAGAATGAGTTAATTTAACTTAAATTAATTTTTGAAGATTAAAAAAGTTAATTGGATTCAACTAATAATTGTTAGAGTTGATTAAATGGGTTATTTCGCTTAAATGTAAACCATTTATTGGTTTTTTTAGAAAAATATTATAAAAATTTAACATTTAAATTTTCACAGCGTTATATTTTTACAATGATAGAAAATAATTATTAATTTTAAAATATTTTTTTTATGCGAACTAGATTATCTCTTATGTAGGACGGTCAACGAAATGAGCTCACATTTTTTACGAAACGAGTCAACCCGATCCACATTTTGCTGGCCAAACACGAGACAGACCAAACACGGAACGGACCTATGTGGCGCGGACCAACCCACAATACCCTTCTAGAATTTTGAAAATTGAGATGTTTGTTAAAGTGTAGTTACAAAATATATAATTGTGATTTATTATTTTGATTAAAAGTCGAATACTGACGAACAAAAAGTTATAAACTTAGATTAGCCGTTAAAGGTGTTGTTTAGATATAATAATAATAATAATAATAAAACATAAATTTAATATATAAAAATTAAACTTTTACTCTATCTTATTTTAGTTTTTTAATGTATTAAAAAGTATATCTCCCCACCCCCTTTTTATGTCAATTCACGGGAAAAGTTCTTATATGAAAAAGAGAAAATCCTACTATTTTCCTATGTCTTCTTTCCGGTATAAATACAAAAACGTAGTAATTTTTTTTAGTGTAACTAGAGTGTATGTATTTCTAATGTAAATTATTGAAAAATAAACTTTAAATTTAATTTAATATGGAGAACGTCCAACTGTTACGTGATATAAGTGATTGATAGTAATAAATGTAATAAATTATTGTTAGGATAAATTTTAAATAACTCTTTATATTAAAAATTAAATTTTAATTTAATTTAATTTTACAAAATTAATTTAATAAAAATTAATTTATAAGATAAGATTTACACTTAATTAGTTAAATAATATAAAATATTTTATATTTATTTTGCATAACTTTTATGCTCCTCCTTATTATAAATACTAAATTCATTGATTAAATAACTTTTCAAAAGTCATTTTTTTATTCTAGCATATTACATGTAAATTAAACTCTCTCTTTTTAATCTTGTAGCAGTTATCTTCCTTTCTATTTCCTATATATTTACTTTGAAATAAATAAAGGGTTCTAAATATACTTTTCCCTTTTCTTTGAAGGGGAGGGAGGGTTGTTTACAAAGGTATCTAAGAGACTAAAGACACTTGATGTGGGGAACTGGAGTTGATAAATTATAGAATGTAGACAAAAAGAATTGATTTCTCCAAAAGATACTTCGAAACACTTTGGGTATATATGTTCGGCTTAATTTATTTAAGGAAATATGTGTATTTTTTAAAATGAGCATACCAAAATAAGATAAATGAAATACGTATTTTGAGTCAACATTCTGAGCATTTCTAAATTTGTTTTATTCATTTCCATCGTGTTAGTCCACCATCGTGCCAAATGACACGAAAGCTTTAATTTATGCATAGTAATTATTACATTGAATGCTGATAATTTCTTACTTTAAAAAGTTTATTCGGTATTCAGAAGAAGAAGAGAAATTAAAAAGATAACAAGTGAGTACAAAAATAAAATATAAATAATTAAGAAGATATATTTGTAAATTAAAACATGAATAAACGTTCAATTGAACATCTACGATACAATAATGTTCACATATAAATATATTTTTATATTATGATTCTCACACACTCTCATCCAATCAATTAAGAAGGAATATACACTTACATTGATTCATGAGTGATACTACTTGAGCAATTACTTTATCTCCTTTATTTCAATCTATCTCTTAACAATTATGTGTTCTTGTCACATACTTTCGAGGTGAGATAACTATTATTTACAATTCCCAATCTCCATCAGATGTAGATTTTTCATTAGGTATCATCACATATTTATTTTCATGTTTAACCAACAGACCCTTTAATTCTATTATTATTGTTAAATCATATTCGGGTCCAAAACCTAACTTTAAGTTAGGTGAATCACTTTATAAAAATTAATTTACATAATTTATTACAATATTATGTATTGGATAAATTGACATTTTTTCAAAATAGTTCCTTCATTGTTCATTATTTTTCTTGGAAAACATGCATGAAATTAAATATAAAATTAAAGTAGATCTATAGTTGATAAACTATAAAATATATCGCTTTTTCTGGCTATGTTGTCATGGACTTATGACCATCCTATGTTGCTTAGTGGTTAATTAAGTTTGCAACTTTTGTTTCAGCACATTTTTTAGTTGTTAATTGATCAGGTCAGAAAAGTTGTCGAGTTAAATGAACACTGAAGCATTTGAAAATAGCATAGACAAGATAAAAGAAAAAAAATGAAGTTGAGAAATGACCTTAGAAGAGATTCGATTGATTGCATTCTATTAAGAAAATGAAATTTTAAACTTAAAAACTTATAAAATTAATTAATTTAATGTGATGTCAGTAATCATTTATATATTTTATTCTTAATTGGTATGTAAAATTTAATATATTCATAGTATTTTTATCTTTAATATTTATATCTATGTAAAATTATATATTTATGAATAATCCACTATTAAGAATGAGTGATGTAAAATTAAAATTTTTTTTTAGAATATTTAACTTTATAAAAGTTTTGAACCTACTTATATATTATTATATATATATTATGTCAAAATTTATAATGTATAAAATTATATATTTATAGATAATTTGCGATTAAAAATTAATAAATTTATTATTAGAATATTCAACTTTATAAATTTGATTTATAAAATAAGATTTAAACTTATATATATTTTATCTTTAATCATTTGAGATTTTCAATAAAATCCCAGTATGTACATACGAAAACATGAAGAAAGTTTATTAATTTCAGCAAAAACTTCTCTGATAATTAAAGAAAGACCTGAATAAAAACATTCAAATACATTAATCTCTTTGATGAACCTGAAAATCACATCTGTTGAAAGGTGGTCCTAGATTAGAGAAAAAGAAGGTTTGACAATTGAAGCATTAGTGAAGATCTATATCTTTAAAAAAGGAAAAAATCCACCGATGACCACACTACATACTCATTATTCCACCACATAAAATTAAACAAAAGCAGACAAAAAGAGATAAACTTGGAATTAATAGGAAAGGAAAAGGAAATTGTAGACATTAAAAAATTAGAGGGAGTCCTAAAGGCTAAAACATCATTAAAGAAGAGGAATTGCAAGTATAGTCAAAACTGACACATTTCTTCTCAAACTTTATTTTGTTTTTCGTTTTTCATCGTCCATAAAGTAATAAGCCAGCAGATAAAGCCATCCCACAACCAAACTAAAACATTCTTTCTTGCACTAAAGCGCAGCTGCAGACAAACAAGGTGAACTCTTTCTCTCTCTCATATCATCTTCGTTGCTTTTCTTTGTCTTTTCTCTCTGAACTATTCATGGCTACCGTTCACTCGGCAACCACGATGGTTGGTTTTTTCTCATGTCTTTTGCTTAATGCACCAAGTTTGAGCTGTTCATTCCGAGCTTTAGTTTGCCTAAAAGCTCACACGAGCATGAGGTTCTATTAGATTTAAGATTTGTTTGAATCTTTGTTTTAAATTTCTAGCTATATCAAGGAGAAGGTATTCATGGCATGAGGTGCAAAGTCCACCGTATATTGGTCTCCTATCTTCTCCTTTTCTACCAAAAAAGGTTACGATCAGATCCTAAACACAAAAAGCGCTGCAACTGCTTTAACTTTTGCCCTTCTTTACCTTCTTCCTCGTGTGATAATTATTGTCAAATATATATAGCAGGGTTAAAAAGGATTTCTAATTTGTTATCATTATTGATTCGTTAAGTTTACTCATTCCTGTTTTTGTGTAATGAAATTACGATGTCGTGCTCTTGAAATTCTTTTTGTCAGGCAAGAACATACGTACTTATAGCCTCTTTTGCGTTTGTTAGGAGGTTGAGCCAGTGAGGAGACATGGAAGAAATAGGTCCCAATTCATGCGCACAGGCATCGTTAGAGAAGAAAGCAAGACCACAAGAGCAGTTGAATTGTCCAAGGTGCAGTTCAACCAACACAAAGTTCTGTTATTACAACAATTACAGCCTCACACAACCAAGATACTTCTGCAAGACTTGTAGAAGGTATTGGACAGAAGGTGGTTCTCTCAGAAACGTTCCCGTTGGAGGTGGCTCCAGGAAGAACAAGAAGGCCACCTCATCAAAGGTTCCTGACTTGAATCCACCAAGCCTCTCATCAGTCTCGGCTATTTCTTCCCAAAACCCTAAAATGCAAGGAGTCCATGACCTTAATTTGGCTTTTCCTGCAGCTATGGACAAGTATCATGGCATGTCTCCATATGGTGAGATGCCAAAACTTGAAATTGGTGGTGAGAATAATACTGGTCACCACCATAGCCCTTCTTCTCTTTCACCACCTTATGGCATGGTGTCCAGGGGTTTGAATCCTTATGCTCCTAATCCCTTCATGACAAGCTCAGATTCACTTTACACACCCAACTATCCCATGCAAGAAATTAAACCAAACCTTAGCTTTTCAGTTGATGGGTTTGGAAATAGATCACATGGGGTTCAAGAGAACGGTGGTGGCGGGAGGCTTTTGTTCCCTTTCGGAGACATCAAGCACCTTTCTGCAGGTGTTGAAGTGGAACACAATAAAGAACAAGGAAATAATCCAACTGGATACTGGACTGGAATCATCGGTGAAGGGTCATCATGGTAATTAAGGAACGGACATGGATAAAACCAGCATTGTTTTCTTTATCTTCACTCTTTTCTTTCTATCCTTTCTCACGTGAATCACTATGATCTATTTGTTTGAGTTGTTCAGAACGCTAACAATAGGATACATCTGGTTACTCTGTTTTGTATACATTACTACTACGTTTCTATCGGAACAATGTGAGGATTTTATAGCTCATCTTGGTTGTTTTTCCATTTAGAGAGGTAGATAGAAGAAGAGGTGAATATAGGGTCTAATTTAGTCCAGGTCATGCAATAGCCTGTATTCATGAATTCTTCTGTCAGGAGTAGAGATATATGATATGACCTTTATTGATGTATGCATGCTTTCAAAGATTTGGTCGAAATGACTTTTGATGATTAAGGAAAGACTCAGATACTCAAGTTTGTAACCATAATTATACATGTATTGGATTGGTTGTGTTGTGATAGTGGTTTGTGTGATCTTTCCTATTTCTATTACTATTTCTATCAGTGTCTGCAAAAACTAGTGGGTGTCAGCTTTGATATCTAAATTATCACATCCGAGATTCTTCCAACTATGAAAGCACTTGGTGGAATTATTCGGAAGAATAAATATAAAATGAAAACTGAAAAAGAGAAACAAAAGGAGTATTTTAGCTGATTTGTAATGCAAGCTTGATCTGTAATTATGTATTTATTAGTTAAGCGCATGCATTTGAACAGCACGGGTCAACATATATTTAATAAACTAAGTTGTTCAAATGAAGCTTGAAAACTTGATTACCTGCCCCAACCAAACACTAATTAACCTAATAATACCATCAATGGACAACCATTTGCTGGTTATTTTAGTTGGAAGAGGCAGGACATATTATATGGTTTATTCCATGAGTCATGAGTAATGATGTCCTGTGTGATCCATTACCTGAATTTAATCATAGTATGTGCAATGCAAAGAATGAAGAAAATTCTGAGGAGCCCACATTGTTTGGGTGTTTCCAAGATGGGACCCTCAAACATTCCCTGGGTCAAGTGGAAATCATTTCATTCACCAAGGTCAATGCTTTCACATGTCGACGACTAATTAACTATTATTTTTTCGCCATCATCGTTCATCATTTTCACTTCCAGTAACTTCAATTGGCAGACAAAGCAACTTTTGTAAACATCTATGTCTCTCTTTCTCTTCTTCTGCCATAGTCTCCTTACCGATTTCTCCTTTTGGGGTGTACCAATATATTTTCAAAATGTTCTTTCAACACCGTTCCCATTTTTTCCCCCAAGTTCGAGCACTCATAATACACCTGATAAGAGAGAAGGAAAAAAAATAACAAAGAATATTTGTGGAGATCAGATCCTCAAAACGACTTATTAAACCCTAAACCTAAACTTATTAACGTATTTTTAAATAGATATAATTCTTTACTATTATTCCCTAAAATCAACCAAAAATGTTCTTTCTACACTCATCTCATTTTTCCTACCCTGGATATCGACAGGTTATAATAGACTTTATTATAAGAGAGAAGGAAAAAAAATAAAGAACAAAAATGCATTGGAGAAATAAAATTCTCGCTCTAATTTAAATTATTATAATTTGTTACAAGTATCGTTCCCCAATTGATTTATTTTTGGTGGGTATAAAGTTTTTAGGGTGGTGTCATGAGCTTTCTTATTTCTCCTAGATGGTTTTATGCAGTTTTGATTCCCTAAATATAACTAGGTAAAGAGGTTGGGTTTGGACTATTTTTTGGAGTGTAGATTGTTCGTTGATAGTTTATGTATAATTGAGATATTTTAAAGTATTTAATTTTAATTTAATTTATTCATTTGTTAATAAAAATAATTAAAATTTAATATACTTATACTCTTGAGTAATTTTTTGTAATAGAAAAAAAAATATTCAGTAGAAAAGACAAATCTTAATACTATTAAAAAATGTTAATTAAGTGTTTAAAATATTAAAATTTTATATTTATCGATCTATTTAAAAATGAAAAATCCTTTGATTTATTTAGAAATACACACTGCAGTAGATATTTTTTAATATTTATGAAAAGAAAATATGAAATTAGATTTAATTTTACACAAGTTCATGAAATTGAGCAAAAAAGGAATTTGTAGAAGTGTTTGTGTGAAGAACAGTAAACATAATAATACAAAAAAAAAGAGTAATTATCAGTGATAAAGAACATTGAAAACCGGGAATATGGATTAAGCTTATACTAGAAAAAAGTTTTAGCCCCAAGGGACATGCAAGTACATAGAAAGGTACTGCAGATAATGTAGGTATCTTATGATAGTGTATACATAGAACTTGTTTCTCTGTTAGGGTTACAATGTACGTATAGGTTTATGCTGAAAACAGATAGATTTTAGGAATGTGACATCCTGAATGTCTCTATTCATTTATGTTTTTGGTATATATCTTTATACATGGACTGGAACATCATAATGTTCCATTTAAATATTATTATTTATCCATAAAAAAATGACTCAAAAAAGTATAAATAAATCAAGGAACCTAACCTAACTGTCAAAAGAAAGTTTCCAAAGAGACAAAAGTGTTTCTAATTCATTTTATTGCTAGATTTTATAAGCTGACCCTAACTAAAAGGCTGTTTTTAAAGGCCAAAATACAAATATAATTTTATAATCCCAATTAAAATAGAAAATTGAAATATTCTGATTAATCTCTTAATTTCTCATTAAATATTACAAAGTTACAAGAAAATTATTAAATAAAAATTAATTTAAAAAATAAAAAATTATTAATTATTATATATTAATTAAATTATATATTATTTTATAAATCAAAAAAATTATTGATGTCTAAAATTAATAAACTCTTTTTATATTTTATCAAGGTTAAATTAGTCTTTATAATGATTGATTTATAATCTAATTAATATTAAGTATTAATTTAAAAATTAATTTCATTTATTATTAATAATATAAATTATTTTAAATACTATTATTTTTATTTTTATTAAATAATATATTTTTATTTAAGGATTTTCTAATAGGACGTCTTACTTAGGAAAAAGAAAGTAAAAAATAGTAATAGCATAATCAAGGAGATAAAAGTATATAATTTTCTAAGAAAAAAATTATATATGTAAAAAATATATATAATGCACAAATATAGTTAACACATGGAATGGGCTATTTTTCTAAGATTAGCTTTCACTTTTAGAAGTCACACAGTTTTAATATTATTTGAAAATGGTGACAGTGTAATGAGTTGGTACTCTCATAAGAAAGGTTAAGTGGTGGCATTCAAAGACGAAGGCAATGAAGAACAATGTGTACATAAAAAAGGAAAAAAAATCTAAAATTATATTATATCCTTTTTAAAGCATTTTTGTTTACTTTATTTCCATCTTTTGTCTTTGATTTTCCAATACTTTTTTTTTCCTCTTAAGAAGACTATAATATCATTTGGCTCAAACCCTAGAAATAATGCGTTCGGAATCACACTGATACAAAAGTGATGTTCTATTTCGATACTTAACCTATGTTTATATATTCTTTCAAGTATTTTAAAAAATTGAAGAAAAGTAAATTTTTAACTTTTAAAAAAAATCATATTAAATTCTTCAAAAGTGATTTTAACTTGCCCATAAACTATTTTTTTTTTTTAAATTATTCTATTTGTTTTCTTATTTACTTCCACCATAAGTGTTTCTAAAGAAATCTATTGAAAATACTTCCTAGGTACTTAATATAAGACAAATTTTGAAAGAAATCATTGATACTTTTAATAGGATATTCTATAATTTCTACATAACTTTATATTTATTTTTCTGGTCTAGTCTATTATAAGTATTGTGTTTTTATATTAATAGGTAGTGAGAATAAAATTTAAAAGTCATTAAGAATGAAAGTTAATTTGGTATATATATTGATAAAATATTTTTAAAAGTCAACTACATTAATCATTTTCAGTGGTGTAATTATATTAAAAGTGTCTTATATTAAAGATCAAGAAGTAGACATTAAAATTGTAAATTTTGTAAAGAGGTGTATATGTAAATAAAAAAGATCAATTTATACAATACTTTTTATTAAAATAATTTTTTTATTTCTCTTTTATATAAGTTACCACGTCTCATAATTTTCTTTCCTTTTCTGTTTCTTTTTAATTACCATATATATAGTTTATTATACAAATCATATTTCTCAATTTAAATAGTTTAGAATTAGTTTCAATAAATTTGGACTAACGTCTTAGCAATTAAAAGGGATGTCAACACTAAAAATAATGCACAATCAACATTGGTATATTATTGAAAAGAACATTCATATAACCGAGCAGATGAACTTATGTAAAGTTATTTCAGATAGCATCTCTTGATTCTTATTCAGGTGTTTGAATAGAATATTAGTGGGTTGAAGTAACTTTTCATTAGAGAAATTTGAGCTCACATTAAAAGTTGTTTAGAATTGCTTCATTAAGAAAATATTGTTCATTAAGCAAGTTCTTAATTATCCTGCTGATAGCTATTTTCTTCTTCAAAGGTTAGTGCATTTTATTTTCCATCACTGTCAATTTCAGCTTTGTTTGACTTCACATCACAGTGATAGTCTTGTGAGGGGTGTCGGTGGTGCCATAGACTAAGTGGAGAATGAGATGTTTTGAAATATTTTAATTTAAAGTTTTTTGATATCCCTAATTATAACTGTTACCAATTTTATTACCTACCAACAATTTTTTACTATTATATCATGAACCCATTTGGAACAGAGATGCGGTGTATATTAAAAGCCGCCTCCTACCAAACACATAAAAGTAGTCCTGGATAAATTAAACATTATCAACTTTCAACACAAAACTGTTACCATATCATTAAAAATAATGAATATCTTCATAGTAGAGAAACACTTAATAATGTGTGAAAAACATGATTAACAATATAGCATAAATATAATCGAATGTGATTTTCATGTCGCACAAGATGGTTCAATGACTATTGTAGGCAATGTTGCATCATGGGCAAATAAAAGAAAAATTGTCTCAAAGGAATACATCAGATTATAGTTACTACTACTGTAAGTAATATTATTGCAAATTCATCTCATGCACAACTTGAATAACTAGACAAACACCAATTATGGCAAGGAATAAGATAGAAACCATTCAGTCTTGTCTTACAGAAGGTGTAACATGCATGAAGACACATCTGCTATGAACTGGTGTATCAAGAAACAGTGAGGCACGAAGTAGCTTCGTGTGCGTATAAGAACGAAGTGCAATGCTAAATCATGTGGTAGTAATCTGTCTGTCTGAAGTTTCATTTTCAGCGACCTCCTCCTGAGGACCATTCCATCCAAGGTTTACAGCCAAATCTTCGACTGGAACCTTAATCACATCACTTCTGACACCAATGTCAGTTGCATATCTGCTCATGCAGTACATTCCTGCTGTTACAGTAGCAACACCAACAGGACTTGGCATTAACAACTTGAGGGGAGAAGAAATCATTGCAGCCAATGGGGCACCAATGATAGAAGAAGCTTGGCCACTTCTTCCAACCCCTTGACTGTCTTGTATCAAAAGACCTGTTTTGCAGTACAGGGCAAAATCCTCACAATTGTTCTGAAAAACATCATAATTACCAAAGCCGTTTTGAAGAAGATACATTGCTCGATGGATAACAGTCTCTGATGGGTCGGATGATGCAGTAGTGCATGTGCCACCCCTTATTCTGGTGAGGAAAACAGATGATGAAACTTCATATTCAAAACAGTAAAGAGATCCATTTCGAAGGAAGCAATCCAAGCAAGAAAGAACTACGCCACTGTTTAGCTGTCTGAATCCACAGTCAGGAAAGGTTGGACATGGGTTGGATGTTGGATCATCCAAGTTTGATGATGTCTCAGCAATTGACTTTAAGTTTCTTTCAGGTCTGAAATGTACAACCTTGCTTCCCCCAACAAAAATGCCTGCATGGTATTTAGATTTAATCAAAGTTAAATTTAAGCTTGATCTTTTTTTTTATCAGCAAATAATGAATAAAATTAAAGGGAGCATTTGGGTGATGTTTCAACACTTGTACAAAAGAGTTTATACGGCACACAGCTACCGTGGTATTCCCATTACACAAGAAGAAACAATCCCCCCGCCCCCCAAAACCTGCCTCTAAGAGCTCCAAAAAGTCTAAACCAAAAGTGCCCTGGTACAAAATGCCAAAACTCATACCCATACAGTTCTGTTTTCATAGGCAAAAATAAAATTTAAGCTTGATTCAATATACAAGATTTTCTAAATCCATTCTGAATTTAGTTAGATGCCATATATCTTGATCAAATTAACTTGAATAAGCGGTAGACTGCAGGAAGGGTTGATACTACAAAGCAATATCATCTCACATCGGGTTCTTACAAACTGGAAAGCAAACAGTAGGGATTTGCCTTCAAACTAACAAAATCAAACAATGACAGATATTCTTCATCATGGATTTCGTAAGGATTAGAAATAAGCAAGGAGGTCTTAGCAACTAAAGCTGAAAAGCTAAAGTATAATTGACCCGCAGCATACACTGAGACAGTGTAAAAGAAATGTGTTATACATGATGTAAAGCAAAAACAGAATGATGACTAGTTGTTTATTAGTAAGAAAGCACAGCTCAGCTTCCCTTTCCAGTGAATCGTTCACTCATTGCTGATATAATTCGCATTGGTCATAAAATAGAGATTGTTCCTTGAATAGTAAAAAAATAGTATTGATCTTCATGGAAAGATAAATTCCCTAGCTATTTAGCTGCATCATCTACCTTGAAAACTTAGAATGAGAGGTATAACTCTACAAAAAGAGTAACAAAATACGAAGGCATATAAAGAAACATTTAAATAGACAAACACGTGATATTTCAAAAAATAATCCAAGCATTTGGCAGAGAAAGAAAAAGACCAAACTGATGGCAGGGTTAACCCACCTACAATGTTAAGAAAATAAGGAAAAATAAAGACTAAGTAACATAAAATTCTAATTCCGTGATGCCACAATCAACAGTCTTCTACGCAGAGAGTAATGACCCCTGAAACAGAACTTCCATTGTCCAAAACCACTATAAGGTTTTCATTGAACTACAAACTTATTTCTAGAAACTGTAAAGATGATTTGTATAGTAGCACAGTTACTATCATGACATAGGCACAGTATTTGTTCCATGACAAAAGTTCTCTCCCAAAGGTACTAAATTAGATTAATTTAAGTGGAATCTGAATGATACTTGCTTCATGCTCGTCAATCAGTCCATATGAACATCTGCAAATGATAATTTCATTCATAGTTACAGGTAATTATGCTGAATTTCAAACAAATAAAGTCCGATTTACATCGAGTGGCAAGAAACCTTAGTTTAATTGAGAGCTTTGCTTCCTCGCTTTAACAAAGAAAAAGAACAAAAATCTTCTACCTACATACCTCTGCTTACAACTGTGTGCAGAGAATACTTAATCTTTATCAATTCAACCGTAGATAACTCCTAATCCAGGAAAATAAATTCATAATAAATTTGCTCAGATTTCATATGACCAATCCCATACACATTCTGCTTTAAAATGCCAATTTGACACGGTGTTGAATGTTTCCAAATTATTGCAATGCCTCCTAAACATAAAGCTTAACAAAATATGTTCATTGTGCCAATGCTAGCAGCATATGCACAAATAAAATGAGTCCGAATCCACACACCAGCGGGTAAAGGAACCAAAATCAAACGACATGGACATCAAGAAGAGTAGGAGAAACAAAAGGGTCACGGGACCCAGCAAACATCACACGAAAACTTAAACATTGAAAGAAGAAAAAATAAATCCTCTCCAACACCCATCAATTGAAAGTCAAAAAAGAACAATTTTTTCTTACAAATCACGAAACCCAAATTGAATTGACAAAGCAAAAACAAACGCTTTCCCCGTGGCGTTGGACGGGGGTCCTTCAACAACATCACTATCGACCCACTTGCAATTCTGCAAACACATCATGCATATTTTTTCTAAAACAGAAAAAGGGCAAACAAAAAAAATACAGAGTGCAGGAGGCGATGCAGAAAACCCAATTGCTGAAAGTTAGATCACAGAAGACACATTTCAAATAAATAAAAATCCAAAATTAACAAAAAAACGGAATTTAATTTTGCGAAGAAAAAGAGAGATTAAGAAAGACCATGATGAGAATAAGTGAAAACAGCTCTGTAGGTGTAGATGTGGTCGCCAGGCTTGATCTCATATCTCTCCACCTTGTTAGAAATCAGACCCATTTCTCACTTTCACTCTAAAACTCGCCACTGTCACCGTAACACCGCTCCAAGCTTCAGTGGTTGTAGCATAGCAGAGCAGAAAGAAAGAGTGCCACTTTTGTTATTATATTGGACTTGGCCCCACACTAATCCTAATTATTCAACAACAAGAATATTATTTTATTGTTCTTCTGAAAATTAACTGAAAACCAAACGTAGTAGTGTGTGGATATGGCAATCATGGTAACCTTCTCCATCAACTACTCTCACCAATCCAAATGCTAACCTTTGTTAAATGTTTGTTTCTGTGGCACCTATCGATAGCGACGATGGTGATGATCATCATCACCATCATGGATTATGAATGGATGGATGGTATGATGGTGATTAATAATGATGGACCTTTGGCTAGTTTTTGTTTTTGGACTCTTCTCCTAACTGTTGACCCGGTGTGGACAACGGTGTCGAGGTACTAAACTATTAACGTAATACATAAATAATCCTTGAGGGTAGATAGATAACGTAAACATATTTGAAGTGGCAATTTTGCTACTCATAAATCTTATTTAATTATTTCTTTTATAAGATACAAGTAGTTTTGCTTTTGCACTTGTGAAATTTCTTTCTTGATTTACGGATTTAAATAGAAATGCACATGTCACGATTATAATTTTTTTCAGTGGAGTCTCCATATATTTCATGAGTTTAATTTTGTTATGTGAAGTTTACGTGCATGCAGACTTCACTTTTTTTCTGTTTCCATATTAAATGAGTTTATATATATGATTTTTAATTTTAATTTAAGAATTTAATTTTATAATCATTAAATTTATAAATATTATCAAAAAGAGCAAAAGCTTGTGGGGATCTGGATGGTATAAAAGTTCGTAGAGGACCCTATCATAACACACTTGTTTGTTGACGACAGTTTTATGTATTTGAAAGATAAAGAGATGAAGAGTAGTAGCCTTAATATGAAAAGGCTGCACATTAAGCCATTAACATGGCAAACACGAAGATTTTATATGATGCTAAAATGAGCTTGTAAGTTAAATAAGTCATTAACATTGTTTTGGGAGTCTAAAAATGTTTGGGCACGAAAAAGTACTTGGACTTGCCATCTATTATTGGGAGGAAGAAGGCTGTGTTCAACTTCCTTGAAGACAGGGTGTGGAAGAAAGGTTAATAATTGGGAAAAACATTTATCAAAAGTAGGAAGAGAGATTCTTGTGAAGTTTGTGGTCCAAACAATCCTAACTTGCTATATGAACACTTTTCTATTGCTTGAATCCTTAGCCGAAGACTTTACAGAGGATGATGAACTCTTTTTGGTGGGGTTGAAACCAAAGCAATGGTGGATGAATAAATTGGATCAGTGGAAACAACTTATTGTGAGGAAAGAATGCATAAAAATGGGTTTCTGACATCTCCATGTTTGGGAAGCAAGGCTGGAAATTATCTTTCGACCATGATGATGTAATATCAAGAGTTCTAAAAGATAAATGTCACCCAAAAGGGGTTCTTCTTGGAGGTAGTTTTGGGCCATACTCCAAGTTCTGTTTGTCATAACATCCATACTTCTAAGGTATTTAGTGGTTAGATGAGGTTTGAGTGCGCTTAGGTACAAAACTTCTGGATAGAAGCAGGTCTAGGTCAGTAGAATAGCAGAAAGATTTGTTGATGTCCTCTTTAGGGTTTTGGAGGTTACACCACTAGCTACTAAAAGGAAGGTGGCCATGCTCTTATGGTCCCTGTGGCGGAGAAGGAATTGCAAAATCTGGGAGGATAAAGCATGCTCACCTAGGGCTGTTATTCAGAACGCAATGGAGAAGTTGACCCAGCGAAAAAAAATGCATCCAAAACAAGTGTCTGCTACTTGCAGAATGGTCATTGACTCTTAGTAGCCACCTATGGAGGGCTCCTTAAAATGCAATGCTGATGCAACTTTGTTCCCTTCCCTTGTAAGATATGGAGCGGGTTTGTGTCTACGAGTCCAGTATTTTATCCAAGCAAAATCTCTACACTCTGAAGGCAGTGGCTTGCATGGAAAGCCATCACTTGGTTAGCAAGTCTGAACTATAACATAGTCATTATTGAGCTTGTTTGTAAAGTTGCTGTAGATGAAATTCAAGGTGGGTTAACACTTTTTTTTTATTAGGTCTGTTCATAAACATGCGTATACAGAAACCTAGTTATTTCCAAACTTTGAGACGAGTTTTGTTAGGAGACAAGCAAATCATGCAGCCCACCAACTTGCTAGTGGCACCATTTTGTTAGTTGCCATGTTTTTTATCACATGCCACACTGAATCTACCTAAGTTATCCAAAAAGAAATAATATGAGCTTCTTGAGTCAAAAAGAGATATCAATCAATACAATGTATTCTTAAAAATAGACTGAGAAGTATTGCGTGAATTTCATAAAAATTATAAGAAGTTTCATAAACAAAAAGTACTATGTTAATACTTAATATGTGTTTAAATGTATATTTTAACCAGACTTATAATCCTTTAATATAAATTCTATGCACAAATAATTAATATTAATCATTAAAAATATATCTATCTAACTACCATTTTAGAATGTATTATTGATTATATTTTATGGAGTTTGATTGATGTATCAGTATTGCAATAAAGTATCGAATTTTACATGTTGGATCCCAAAAAGCAACATGGCTGGGAAGAAAAAGTGAAGAAGTTTCTGCAGCAAAGGAACCCATGGGACTTTGGATTCTTTGCCACATGAACAAGTGATACCCCTCCCTCCCTTTTAACCCTTTTTATCACTCTTCTTTTTCACGTCACTGCTTTTGTAAAGAAATAATGAATAAATGGCAAAGATGGAAAATGATTAACACGTTCTCTGTCACTCTTTAGTGTGCAACAAAATTATTAAGGAGGCTCAACTGGTATGTCTATTACTGGTTATTTATGTCAAGTATGATTTTCCGTGGATTTTCTAACTGTTATTTTAACATATATCTGAAATCACAGCTCTTACTTTTACGATTCCTTAATAATTTAAGATAAGCTTGCAGTTTGAAGTGAGAGAGAGACCATATCCATAGGCTTGCAGTGTGACCATATCCAAAGGCACCTCACTTCTCAATGACCATTCGTCTCACTAGAGACCAAGCAAGAAAAAAATTATTCTCAATTTCGTGTTTAGTTTGCATCCTTCATGTTTGTCATTGCTATATGTAAAAATTAATGGATATTGGATATCTGCTTTGCTACGTATTTGATGACAGGCAATTAAACAATCACAGGATACATTTCAATTTTTTATTATGAGAAAATTCAGTACAGAACATGTCCTTGGAACTATCAATCACTCCGTTTTTATTCCAGATTTGGCTCAAGATTTGGCAAGGTGAAATATGAAGTAAATTGTACATTTGTACATCCATTTCTATAGGCATCTCCTCACTTGAAATAACAAATTCCTATTTCTGTGTTATTCCATTTCTCGTTCTGTTGCTTCGCTATAAATTCATAATCTGATGGTGTTCAACATGAACCATACATTAATGATATTCTAAGAATTTCTTTAAATTTTAACTAGCAAATATTTAGTGTGTTTGCAGATTTTTTTTTTATTCAGGTAAAATACAAAAATCACAAGTTAAACATTTAATATTATAAATAAAATATACTAATTAATTCCTTAAAAATAACATGTTTTGTTCAGTAAGAGGGAATACATTAAGAGATATAATCATCCTCAAGATAATGGACCCCGATCCAATATACAGAATAGAATATACAAAGAATGGAAAAATAAATTTGATAAAAAAAAAATACAACTGTCTAACACTAACAAAATATCGGTATTCATACCACGTATTATAGGAATATCTGCCAATCATATATTTTCACGTCAAAATGTTTTTCATGTTCTAGTCTGTGTCTCAGTTCCTTGGCACACTGTATATCCTTGGCAAGCAACAGAGCAAAGCCCCCACCACCAGCTCCAACCAGCTTGTAGCCACAGCAGTACGGAGAGGCAAAAGAAAACAGACTATCAACATACTCGTTGCTGCAGTAAGGGTCAAGTTCCTGATGCAATCTCCAAGCTTCTAGCATGATATCACCAAGTTCATCTAAGTCACAGTTCATCAAAGCTTCTCTCCCAATCTTTGCCAGTTCAACAAGGCGTTTGATACTTGATACAAGAAGATTGTCACGGCGAAGATATCTAATAACCACCTTCTGCAATACCTTATGTGCAAGTCGAACCTACCAAAAACAGTTTAACATACAATAGAAATCAAAGTTAATTATAGTTGTTATTGAATTAAATGAAGAGCAGCTGTAGCTACAAAATTACAAAACTGACTAAAATTTGAACGTTTTGTGATAAGACTTAGCTGTTGTTTGTATAAAGAAAGGAAACAAAGCAAAATAAATAACAAATCCCACATACAAATGATTTCCCGTATGCCATCAACAGAAAACACAGTTACCCAAAGATCATTAGTTGCAAGATCAACTTACTACAAGGTAATATCAGATGGCAAATAACACTGAAAAGAGTCTCTTTGAAGCAGAGCTCTCTGTGTAGGAATACCAGATGTATATTTCTATTAACAAACTGTTTACTTACTTGACCAGTAAATACCACAAGAAGTCTTTGCTGCATCTCGGAAATTAACTGAGGGGAAGCCAACAGGGGAAAAACTTGAAGCCTCAAGGGAATTCCTGGAAAGCTTGAAGTACATTTAATCCCAGGGTACAAACCTCCTATCTGGTCCTGCCAACCACCTCCTGTACCCATAAGTTGCTCCAACACCAAAACAAGTCTAGCAACATTCTCAGTGCTGTCATCCCCATCAATTATCTGGAGAAGGCATTTCACCACTGTAGCAGCTAAGATACTAGAGGTACCCAATCCACTGCCACGGGGGACATTGGCCCATGTTTTGATGTGCATGCCCATATCTACAAGAATGTTATCATGAATAATTCCAGTCACAAGTAATGCAGATTTGACCAGCCGAAATGGATCGTCTCCATCAAATGGTGCACAAATAGATGTATAATCTTCAACAAACAACTGGTTATCTGCATCATCGGTAATTAATATTCCTTCTGTTTTAGTTGTCTCTATGATGGTGCCAATTGGTGAAGAACCCTCCAAGCTTATTGCCATATTCAAAACACATCCAGCACGCTCAATGCTCCATGGAGGAGTATCACTCCAACCCCCAACAAAATCTACACGAACTGGTAATTCTACTTTAACCTTTCTAGGATGGAAAGACTGATGAATGCAGCTATTGTGATTGTTATTCTGGAATTCCTGACCGGAACGGCTACCAGGAGACTCTGATAAATGTTCTGCAGAAAAGACAGGTTTCAGCTTCAGAAAACTTCATATTTCTAATTTTGTTGCATGAGTTAAGACGTAACGGTCTTGTTATTCATAATTTATACACATATAAAGTAATGGAGAGTATCATATTACAAATAGTGAAAAGACTAACTTAAAAGAAGTTGTTACCAATCTTTTGGCGTCAAATGATCCTGAATAGAATTAATCATTCTTTTAGATGCTCTATTCCAGTATTTTGAGAGGTAACAATAATATACAGAGAGAAAACACTTTGAGAAATTAATATTACTCACCATGAATTGCACATAGAAGCTAAATTCCTAACACTACATTAATTGATCTTTGTATAAAAATTGCGCATTCTTCTTAAAAATAATCAACATACTTTACATTTCCATTGATTATTTTGAAACCAGCAGGTAGTTTATAGTTTATAGTTATACTAAGTGTGCTAATAAACAATATCGTGGAAAAGAAATTTTGCAATATACTGTGCCTTAAAAGTTAAGTAGCCTGTGGAAAGCAGCAAATGATCCTACTTTTTTTAAAATAATTTAATATTGCATTCTCATAATCATTTCTCTAGATAACTTATCCTATGTTTAAAAATCATTAAATGAATCGTGTGTATTTTCTCTGTTAAGTTGAACAAAAGTCAAGTCATCAAGTTGTTCCAAGATTCCTCCCTGTTCTCCCACCAAAAAAATTGAAAGCAAGATAGATGCCCTAAACTGTTTGCAAATTTGTTTTGTGAATGGCATCCTAGGACATGATTAAAACATGTACCTTTGAATCCATATCGTACTGCTGAAGCAGTTTCATCAGCCACAGCAGCCCAAACTTTGGGCTCCAACTCACATGCTGTCTCTTCTTCATTGCAAGCACGAAGAAGATCAACTTGCACCTGGTATGCCCGACTTTTGGGAAGTATATTAGAGTTTTGCTCCCGAACTATGGGGCACATAGCTAGGAAATCCTTACATGTTTCAATTCCAGAACCCTCTTTTTGAAGAATTTCTTTACATAATTGCGACAAATTGCGCCCCAGCATGCCATAGCTGATGCAAGCATTTGCAATTCCTGCTGCAAGATCAGCTTGGTGATTACTAGAATCTATGCATATTGTTGAAAAATCAATAGATCTATGCAATTCTTCCAAACTGATGCGCCGAGAATATCTCCACAAAGTAAGCATGGATTCACATTTTCCATTGGCTAAGCCCATCAACCACATTGCAACCTTCATCATTTGAACATACGGAAGTATGGGGAATATTTTTGAATTCCATAAATATTTTTCATCAGGGCCTGCAGACCCCCATAAGTCACTTTCTTCAATACCCAAATCATATAAAATTTTCTTCCAAGGTTTCCCACCAAACGTACCATCTTTAGAGAGTGAACTTTTGGGGTTATCATGAAGGCCACAATATACTAGAACTCGCTCCCTATTTCCAATCAATGGAACCTCCCAAAGACAATGACGATCTGGAAGCATGAACTTGATTGAATTGTCGTCAAGAGGTATATTGACACCAACCACTATACATAAGGAGCCAATATGCATTTCACCAGAAATGGATGAATCATATATAAGAGAATCTTCTCCGATTGAGACGCCGGGTGCAATTTTACTAGAAAGAATAATAGCAGATGCCGTAATGTCAGATGCAGTGGTTGCTGGAATAGAACACAGATGCCTTCTACCAACCAGTTCTGAGCCAAAACCACTGAGGTGATCTAAAACTTCATTTGAGGTTCCAAAATGCAAGAACAACAAATCATCTGAAATGGAAAAATATGAGTTTTAGTACAGATAGATAAGAGGAGAAACACAGATAAAGATAACATTGCAATTAGACTTGACATACAGGCACAGTAGCTGAACATCTTCCTGTTTCCCAATTTATTGACTAGTTCTTCACCCAAAGGACGCTTTCTTAGCCACTCATGCTTTGCAGGTACCCAGGCGGCAACCAGATCTTCATATAAACTCATCTATACAACAAATAGTCTGTTCTTAGATAAAATACCTCCATTGTTCTACAAATGAATTAGAGCACCAAGTGCTTCAGTAGGAACAATTGCGCAGATTCCATGCTATTCAAATAACACTATAAATTAGTTCTGTCAATTGTAATGTACTGCTCATTTGAAGAAACATAAACAAATAAATAGCAATCATTCCAGAAAGATCCAAACGTTAGATAACCAAACTATCCAAATGGGAAAAATAAATAAATAATCGTTAAGTAAAAAATTTTAAATTGGAAAGAAAACCTAGCATTATAGCATGGTGCCGAACCAAAGTAACTGCAGTAGGACCTAAGAACCTGGGTCAGAATTTCCAAGCAATATTGTTACATAAAAGGATTAATAGAGATCTCTCGACAACAATGCATTTGTATAATTTACCTTCACATTTTACCAAACAAGTTTTGAGATCCTTGCGTCACAACTCTAGAGAAAATTTTATATAACCAAGACAGTGGCCCAAGGAATAGGTATCTCAGGTCAGGTGAGCTTGTAGTAGTAGGAATATGCAGTAGAAGACTAAAAAAGCACAAACTTCTAGGAGCACTCAAACCAAACTACGCAAAGATATGATTGACACTGTAATGAGTAGAAAAGAGTCCCTGGTGTATTTATAACATTTACAAATTTATAATTTGTTTGGCAAAATGGAAATTAGTGTATGAAACGGAGTAGTCAATAGAACAGCATCATGCTCAGTTATTGGATCATGTTGCAGAATGTAAGAAAAAAAAACAAATGTGAGGAGGATACCACTTCCATGATCCTGTTAGTCCATATATATACAGATTTGGAAAGAAGTCTTTGCAACAGATATTAAGTCCCGCGTAATTATATCTCTTCTTACATTAAATGGCATTCTCGACCTTAACAAATAGAACAAAATGATTCAATTACAAATATTCATAATTATTTTTGTAAAGTCAAATAAACTTATCTCTCAAATTGTTTTGTATCATATCCCTGTGTACACATGCAAAACAAAGAATTTATTAATCGTTACTTTCTTCTCTTTTCTTTTCCATCTCTAAAACTACAAAATATGTTCATAGTAAGCAACTTAGTATACCTCATGTTTGCTCTTTAGGAGCTCTGAAATCATTTGCTGACAGGAAGATGCGAGTGTAACAAGCTCCAACCACGCCTTACCTCTAACTGTTATTATTCCAGTATCAAGAAGTGTTCTACCATCAGCTAGAATTGCCTTACTTTTAACTAGCTCATCTACAGAAGGTTTCTGCAGGAGATTATCAACTAAACTGACAGAATAATTTTGAGTTGAATGTTCAGTTTCAGCCGCAACTATGACTCCATGGTTTGCAGCAACATCAAGGGTGATTGGAACAGTGATGATACAGGAAGTGTCCATAGGAAGAGACACGAGGGATGCATCAAAACATGGGAGAACATCACCGGTCATGGTTAACATTCCACCTGTGAGGATTGAAAGAATTCTGTAAGTTAACAGTTTGAACATCTTAAAACACTTTTTGGTCATGTTTAATCACGTCACATGCAAAAACTATTTAACTTTTTGAATTACAATGCATAAAATGAAGACAAGAGCTGTTTTCGAAGTAAAAGTACCTACGATAACTGAAATTCAAGCATGTACATAAAACTATTCCAAATAAGCCCCGATAAGAGCTGTTTCAAATGTGTACAGTATATGAAGTGATGAATAACCTTCATTTCCAAAAGCTTGTCTTGCACAAGAAGCAATAGCAAGAATATGGTCGAAGAGGAGGGGAACGGGGCCATCAGGGTCATCGGCAGCCAAATAAGGAAGTGGCAGGAACACCTTCCCCATTGGGTTTGCCCACGGCACCCGTTTTGAATCACCTCCAGCATGGAGCAACAGTATGTGCTTCTTCTCCAAAACAGAAACTGCATCGTCACTTCCATTTCCATTTGTCGGTGAGATTGAGTGACGGTAGTGGAGGGCGAGGGCGTGGATGGCATTGAGAGTGGCGGCGCCGGATCCGATCCGGCAGCCGAGAGGGTCGGGTACGGCGAGGGTGACGGTGGTCGAGGAGATCCGACCCATGCGTTTGGCCCGCTCCAGTTGCCAATTGTACAATTGAGCTTGTTCGGGGCTAGCGGCAGTGAGGACAATGGCATCCCAGGTTGGAACCCGAGAGGGGTGTCGGATCGACAACCTCAAATGGTACCATGATTTCCGCAGAAGGGAAACCAAGTCCTCCTTCTGTTTCACCCTCCACCACCTCTTTCCCCTTTCCCTCTCCATTCTCACTACCTCCAAGTTCCAACACTTCCACTCACAGTGAATTTGAACAAGAAGAAAACACAAGACCAACAAATGAATTACATGCCTGCTTTTTTCTCTCTTCTCCTGAGAAAATGACAGTTTCCTCAGAAAATAACACCCAGTGATAAAAAAAAATAATAATAATGGTAAAAAGGTAATTCTTTTAGTAAAAATAGTTAATCAAATTTTCTAAAAAATAATATATTATTAATGAAACTTATACAAATTCTTCATTTATTATACAGAATATATTTTTCAAATATAATACATAATTTCTAATTAAACTTTTTTTAAATTACCCTTATATTAATTTGCTCTTAGAAAAGATACTTCTTATCCTTCTACAACTGCCCTCTTCATTTTTTATTTTTCCATATCTCATATAAATAGAAAAGGATAAAAATATATTTCAAAAAGATCATTTTTATTTTTACAATATTTTAATTATAATATTTAATAATTATCTTAATTTATTTTAAAAATACGAATACACATGACTTATATTTCCACTAGTATAAATAATATAATTTTATAAAATTCATCTCAAAATAATTTTTTTGGTAGAAAATAAAACATCACTAAACATATTTGTTAACAAATATATTTAGTGATATTTTCCTTATTAAAAAAATCTTTAATCGAAAATAAAAGATAATTTTACTCTCATACCATTTGTTTATCTTTTAAAATTAAGCATGAAAAAAAAACACTCTAAAGATGTTTGGCCATATATTTTTTTACTTTTATCATGCCTTGTAACTAATTTATATGGAATGATTTAGAAAATTTACACAAATCATAAACATCTCTCTAAATTTATCGTAATTCTTCTTTTAAACAAGACATTCTATCAGAAAGTAATTACTTTTTTATAAACCAAATTTAACTTATGTATTCATATAAACATATTCACTTTTTAATTTATCCATATAATTTCTTAATATATTGAAAAAGATAAAGATTAACAATTTAAAAACAACTCTTTAAATCTAATAATCATGATATAGACATTATTGATTTATAAATTCCATTGATCAGATTAAAATAATTTAACATTTAAACTAAAGAATCTGTCACGTTTATAGTTAAAGAGTCGTTATTTATAATGCAAGACTATCTTTTAATAAATTTTTTTGGCACATCTATATATTATTCGAAAGTTATTTGTATATTTCCCCAATTTCTCACTTAATTGATTGCTTCTTTATTTTATTTAATGATTTTAATTTAATTTGAGTTGTTTAACATGTACTCACAAGCTTTCTTTGAAATCATCCGTCTCAGTTGCAGGTGACCAACAGCACATTTAACCTCCGAGTTATTTTTAATAACACCAAAAAGTTAAACCTAAACAGAAAAAAGAGAAATAATAAAGGTACAAATAATCCATGTCCAAAATTTAATCGTGTAAACAATCCTTTACATGAATGATTCCTTTTGGAGAAGCAAAGGTACAAATAGTTAAAATGAAATATTGGGTAATCGTACTTTCAAGATTGTGTATAACTCCAATACTTAACTTTCTCTCTTCTCTTGAAATTTCCTTCATCATAACTTGTATATAATCATATAGTTTTATTTAGAACTTTTCTCTCTTTTTAAGAGTAATAATGTATAATAAATCATATTAAAGATTCAATGTATAGACAAAGTGAGTTTAGATAGTACATCAAACTGTTAGTACAATTGTTTATATGTCGGTTGCCTCATTGTTCCTTACTTTTAATTTTTTTCTTTAATTGTTGGTGTTCGGTCATGATTGACTTGAAAAATGTACTTTGACGATCAAGTAAGTACTTTGTGTCAAGAGTGTATAGTGAAAACATATTAAAGCATACCTTACACCTTCGTAGATAGTTTATTTATAGTGTTTAGTCATGAACAATTATTGTAATGGAATGGATCAATGTTACATTCGTGATTTATAGGAAGGTATATTGGTAAATTTGGAGAATATAAAAATATATCTTATAAGTCAATATCTTACACTAAATCAGTGTTAGATGATTTATTGGGACTGTTTCCCTTGAGTTGGTGAGTCATGATCATAATTTGTATGAAGTTCCCATAACAACCATTTATTGAGCGGTTTAAATGTATCTTAATGTGGTCAGTTGGTCATTAAGATCGAGTGACTAGCTCGTTTGGTACCGACCGATATAATACACATTAGGAAAAGTTAACAACTAACATTGTAATATTTTTCCCACAATAAACCAACTTAGTAATATTTTTTTATTTAAATGTCACTATTTTATTTAAACAAAGAAGACATAAATTAAAACAATAATTTTAATTTATATGTATCATCGGTATCTATAGCCGAATACTCCACGACTGACATTTTTGAAATCAATCATTGAAAAATAAAAAAACATTAACTTAATACTACCAAACCCTAATAGTGATATTAGCCTAATAGTTCATGTTAATCTTGGTCCAACATCAAAGATCCACTACAATTATATAAATATTTACACCAATCAAAACAAATGTACGCATTCAACCATATTTATTACTTACAACTACTATATTTTAAATACTAACTTACACATAGAAATACTTTTTTTTCAGATACACTATCCTCCACCCAAAATCAAAAACCAAGAGAGCAATCTCAACAAGGACAACTGAAAAATGGTCTCATACTGCATCTATAAATAAACATAAAACAATATAAAAATAGTAAACAATAATATATTTAAAAATGATCTTTTTTTTCAGAGTCTATGCTGTCACAACTTCAAAGAAAGTTTAAGAGTCATCCTGATTTTCAATTGGCGAGTTTGTTAAGAGAACATTAAAAGTGTTATGACATTTAACATGTGATAAAAGAAATATGTGGTGATTTAGGAGGCACCGTGGCAAAAGACAAAAGGAAGGCAAGTTTGTGTGGTTTGGCAGCAAATAAATCAAGATGATGGCCCATTGGCAGATAAGCCAGATATACAATAGAAGCATACAAAAATTGTGCTATTACCTCTGAAGCACAAGGACTAGAGGAAGCTTCGTGGAAGCCAAACTCTTGCATACTTCACGCACTCAAACATATGTTAAGTTCTATAGCACCACCAATATCCCATCTTTCATTCAAAGCGAATGGTTAATTAGTGTTTAGTTACTTTATTTTAATTACTAATTTTAAGGTATTTTTTCATTTTTAAAATATTTTTTACTTTTGCTTTTAAAAAATAAATTGTATTTAGTATTTTAAAATTTCATTCACGTGCCGTAAATATTTTCTAACAAAATGAGAATGAGATTAAACTCCAAAAAACATAGTTAACTCGTGTTGTTTTTTATAATATTTTCCTATTTCTATCTCTTTGCAAGACAATTAATATATATTTGACGTCATACTCAGACTGTTCTCACATTTGGTATAGAATATTCTACGAATAAATTTTTCTAGGTTGAACAAGTCAGGTCTTGAAACTCTAGTTGAAGGGGAAAATATTAACATCTGTACAAAAACCAAGTCCTCCAAAGTCACTTTCTTCCTCCACCCTCGTTTCCACGTTTCACGATTAAAAGAAACAAAGAATCCATTCTCCTCCCAAAATCATGGAAATCAACCAATCCGCGAAAGAGACCATGATGGAAGAAGAGTTCGAGGACTTGTTGCCAGTGATGGCAGAGAAGCTGGATGTGGAGACCTTTGTGTCTGAGTTGTGTGGAGGTTTCAAGCTTCTGGCCGACCCAGAAACGGGTTTGATCAGTGGTGAGAGTCTGATGAGAAATTCAGCTCTATTGGGTATCGGTGGGATGAGCAAAGAGGAAGCAGAGGCTATGGTTAGACAAGGTGATCTTGATGGGGATGGGAAGCTCAATGAGACTGAGTTTTGCATTCTTATGCTCAGGCTTAGCCCTGGGATCATGGAAGAAGCCGAGGCCTGGCTTCACAAGGCACTTCAACAAGAACTCACCAAATCCTCAACTTAAACTCCACCCTTCTGCAATCAATTGTAAGTTATTTGTGTGTCATGGGTGTATCATGCAAGTTAAATAAACTCACTTCACACTCTATGAATGTTTTCTAAAGGTAATTTAACTACAATGAAATGAATGCGACAGAAGTTAAATTAGATACACTTCTTGCACTTCTAGCTCACTCACTAATACTATTTAAAGCATTCGATAGTTTCATCTTATATCAGAAATAATTGAGTTTCGTCCCAAACCCACAGTCAATATGCACATCTGAAATATAAACAAAGAAGTCTTAATATATAATCGATCAGATATTGTTTTTGAGATTATGTAAATTCCTAAATTAGATCTTGATATATATATTTAAAAACTTTAGTACTCTCTCTATAAGACACATTTTAAAAGTTGTTGGCACTTTTTATAAGATTTATGATTTTTTTACAACTTAGATTTGTTTTTCTTATTTATCCTTGTTAAATATTATGAGTATTTGTGTTTATATTAATGAATAGTGGGAAAAATAATTAAAAGTCATTAATAATAAAGGTTAATTTAGTACATTAACAAAATTCATTAAAAAATTCAACTCGATTAGTTATTTTTATTAGTAGTTGTGATTATGCTAAAAATATCTGATATTAAAAACTAGAGAGTAGTTCTTAATTTTGTAAAATGTTTTTATTTTACTCATTTTTCACTTATGCTTTACATCAAAAGAGTAGAGAATAATGAATATTTTGTAAAGTAAGGAATTAAAAAAAATATTAAAATAACAAGAACTATTTTATTTTATAAAGTGAGTTTAGAACTAATTTAATTCTATAAAACTGGTTTACAAAGTAAGATTTACTTTAGTTACATACTCTATTGTAATCATATACCTAATCATACTCTATTGTAGTTATATACTCTACTGTAATCATATATCTAATCATACTCTATTGTAGTTATATACTCTACTGTAATCATATATCTAATCATACTCTATTGTAGTTATATACTCTACTGTAATCATATATCTAATCATACTCTATTATTGTAGTTCTATACTCTACTGTAATCATATATCTAATCATACTCTATTGTAGTTATATACTCTACTGTAATCATATATCTAATTATACTCTATTGTAGTTATATACTCTACTGTAATCATATATCTAACCGTTATAAAGTCTCGAATACATCCATTAACGTATAAGATCAGACAACATTAGGGCTACAGGCTACTAAACCTTAATAGGAAGAACTCTGTTTTTACCATACTTCTAATCAATATAGAATCTTCAACACACCTTTTTACATTGAGAATAAATGGTCTTATAGCAACCTCTTCAACACACCTCTTTACATTGAGAATAGATGGTCTTATAGCAACCTCATTGCAGGTGGTGCAATAGACTCAAGAAACTCCACTGAGAAAGACTTTGACACCATATTATAAAATTGTTTTAGATCTAATAACAACTTTACAAAATTGGCTTATAAGGCCATATTTACACCTACTTATATACTCTATTTTAATCATATATCTACACAATGTGAATCTCCAACAAACTAAGATGTCAATTTCATATATAATTTAAAAACTACTCTAATGATGATAGCAGCGACAAAAAGCATGGGGTGCATTTTTACCTATCAAACACAGGGCTACGTTGACAACCATTGTTAAAACTTGGCTCTATAATAACCTGGGCAGGGGATCTCCCATAAAGCCCTCTTCTAGGATGATCACCCTTTTCATCATCATCCCTCATATACTCAACAGAGATCACTCAGTCCAGTATCTTCTTACTGCACGTAGAATGAAACTAGGTGAATTATATATGTACAGAGTAGTATAAACCTCAGAATTTATCAAAAGATATTAAAATCACATCGCTGACCTCATATCTGTGCACTAAAGAGCTCTAGTGACATCTAGTGTGTACAACTAAATGCAAAGTTTCAACGAATTATAACACTAAGATCCTTCCCTGATGTTCAAAGAGTATTTCTACATCACGGACCCTGGTACTAATTGGCAGAATTAATCTCGTCTAGGGTTTCTTGTGGCCCTTTGCTTTACCCTGGAGCCATCTTGATAGCAGCATGCTCTCCCTGTCAATATACAACAAATGGAACCTTCTTATTAAACTCAGATAGTGCATTGCTAACACTTATAACCCCGATAATAATAAAGGTAAATACACCCAAAACATTATAAGGAATACAATATCCTAGCCCACTCCACAGAAGTATTCGTTTTTAATATCCAAACCGAAAATTGTCAAGTGCACGAATTGCAACAACAGAACTAGCATTAGAGACTCTATAAATGATGACGGAAGTCAACAAGTTGTCCCCAGCCAACAGACATCACCTAAATCAGGAAATAATTTTTTACCTCTTGGGAACATAAGAATTGAACACCTGCATTATATGTGAGGGCAGATGGACATGTGCGTGTAAAGCTGTAGAGATTTGAATGAGGAAGAAAATTATGATTGCAATTGAAGGGTTTAAATCCAAATTTGAGATTAGAGATTTTGAATGTCATTCCCAAGCATATTTATCCATTCAGACAGAAGGATCATTGAATTCAGTAGTAACACAAGGCAAGTGAAACAGTGATAAAGTATAATTGGTATTAAATGAACAAATCCAGTAACAAATTTGTAAGTACAAAAACATAATTACTCTATAATTGAATCAAACAGATAAAGACCAAGAGCTTCATGATCCTTCAATAGCAACCACACCCCTGTTTCCTCATTGTCCATAATCCTTCAATTTGATATTTCTCTTGCAAGCTCTCGTGCTTCTTCTCTTGACCATCTTCTCGGGATCATCCACCATGTGGACAACTTGCATAATCAACTTTCGAACATTTTGATTTAATTCTTCTCCCTCTCAGGTTCCTTCTTGATACTTAACTAATACTTAACTGACATCTCTAAGTCAAAAGAATGACACAAACGCCAATGACATGACCCAAAAAGAAAAATAATAAGAAGGATATTAGTTTACCAGATTTCATGTTGACGACACAATTGGCGAACAAGCATTCGAGGTCTGATTGACGATTGTTGTACCCGAGGTTGCCAACGAAAACCGGTCTCGTCTTCAAAGGAAAAAATTAAAGCAACGATGAATCAATGCCCTAACCCTAACAACTCAAGATTCTTGCTCTATAAAGCAAACAATAACAAATTCTTGCTTGCTTCAAAAGAAAAGCTTAGATTCTAAGTCAATGGTTCTGTATAGTAGAATCGGAAACTACTTATTTTTAAAACTTGAAATGTGGTATCACTCGTTCGAGAAGAAATGAAACTTGAAAGAAAAAGGCTTAAGTAAAGAAAAAGATAAATTGAGGAATAAGATATTTAATTAAAATATAAAGTAGATTATTTTGAAAAAGCTAATTGTATAAATAAATAAGATTATAAAAAAAAATTATCAGCAATAAAAAATAAATAAATGGAAACCAGTCCACCCTTATAAATAAAGAATTAGTACCTTACCAATCTCGAACACTTTCCAACTTAAATAAGAAACAATCAAAATCATTTCAGGAATGATCTAACCTTATATGATTATCAAAGTATAGCAACTCCTCAATTAATTTTGAAATGTCAATAAAAAAATATTTTCTATTGTTTAATTCCAAATCAGGCTTCCACATTAGTTAGATTAGAATTTAATTATTTTAGCATATGAATTAACTATTTATCTGTGCATAATTATAATGTCTAAATTATCTTATATTAAAATGGATAGTAAATAAACATATGTTTTAGATATATAAATTATGTTTTACATTTATAATAAATAATCTATATTATGATATTAAATTAAAACTAGTCCGAGATTAAGAAAAATAATTCTTAAGTATATAAACTATAAAAGATAATTTGAGCCAATATAAGCAGACTTTCTTTTATTAATTACAGAAATAATGTGTAAAAAGTATATTCAAAGAAGAAAAGTACAATTAAGAGAGTGAGTTTTAAATGAATGCATCACAAAACTTCAATGGTTTAAAACTCATTTTAATTCTTATATATTAAGAGAACTTTTAGTATTTGTTGGTGTGAAATGTAACATTGAAGAATGTTCTAAGAAATTCCACCTATTATTACTAGTGTGTCAAAAAGAAATTTATAATTTTAGAAATCATTTTTCATTCTATTTATTTCAAAATCCACTTTAACAATTCATTATATTTTTTAAAATTTATTAATTGAACTATTTTATAGTTTAATTAATTTTAAATATTTATTACAATTTCAAAAACTAAATAGATTATTATTATTTATTTAGAATCAACAAAAGGCTCATTTCATATGGAAGTATATAGAATTTCATTTATTAGATTCATGCATATATCAGAAATCCGTTGTAGTCTAGTTGGTCAGGATACTCGGCTCTCACCCGAGAGACCCGGGTTCAAGTCCCGACAACGGAATTTTCTTTTACATTTTTTATGACTGAATTTTTTGTAATTCCTAGCTAATTCTGCAAATTAACATTTTGTAAACAATCCTTTGAAAATTTGCAAATAAATTCATTCTTCATTTGATTATTCCTCCAATGAATGAAATAAAATACTGCAAGAGCTACGATGATGTAAATCATTGAAGTGGCATTTAGCTTAAACATTTAGACTGTGAGCAATTTTCCTATGGCAGTGCTGTTGCTTTTGGCAAGTAATGAGGAAAAATAAATTATAGTTAAATTTCTCAACAAAATAAAGTGTTCTTATTCGATTGTGCATGCTTAAATGAAACCAATTGCAACTCTGATTGATCAAATGAACAATTTGAGAATTTCCCTTCATACAGCAAAAGAGGGCACACTCTCTTGAATCAAGTTTCTGACCTTCACTCTCACTGCTCCACTCAACTGGTGCACGCTTTTGGCAATCCCCAAAAGTTCATCTTCCCCCATCTTATTCTTCGAGGAAACCAGTACCATTTGAGTTCCACAGAGCTCGTCGTAGATCCTCTCGAACTCCTGCAGCACCTCCTTCACAATCCCCACCTTGTTCCTCTTCAGTAGCATCTTCAGCAACGCCGCCACGTGCCTGTGAAAGTTTCCCTCCTCAACCGCGGGTGACTTCACACTTTGCAGCAGTTTCAAAAGCCTCGCAACATCCCTGTGAACAGAGTGAAGGGAATTGCTACTTTGAGCTACGTCCACGAGAGCTGCTGCATACCCAGTAGCGGGATTTGAGTTGCATATAGAAGAAGACGGTTTGGGTTTGAGGTGTGAGAGGGAGAATGGAAGCGAAGGGGAAGATTTGTGGGAGAAAGATTTGGTTTTGGGGAGAAAAGTGGGTGTGGAAGTGGAGAAAACATGATGGGGTTGTTGTGGTCGTTTGGGGGTTGCTTTGAAGGGATAGAAATCGCGATTTGCTAAGGTTGGTGAAGATGGGAAAGGGGAAACTTTAAGGGTTGAAACAGAGGTTGAGAGAGTATCCATGGAAAGTGGGTTTGAGATGGACAAGTTTTTAGGTTTTATTGGTTTTTGTTTTTGTTTTGTTTAGGAAAAGAGAAGAAAGTAAGCAGAGGATAAGTTTTGGCCACCTAGACTCACAGAGGAACACATATGAATGCTGTTGAGGCTAACCTAAGTCAGTGTTTCTATACTTCACAATTGTATTTAGTAAAAGCTGTCATCTTTTGTTCAATTAATGGATATGATGCAATACAACATTCCATGAGTGGTTTATCTCTTTTAAAAATTAAATTCAGTTGACCCAAAAACCCTCAACTTTCACATATATAGAAGCTATATTACTTTTACATGAAAATATATTTAATATATTTTTATTATACGAATTTTGATTTTTTTTATCAGATGGATTTTGACTTTCGTATTTGATAATCATTGCTATAATTAAATTAAATTATTAATTTTTCATGACATTTTAAGATAATTATATATCATTTTTAACTACTTTAATTTTTCGTCATTATTGTCATAAAAACTTTTATATTCAGAATTTATTTTATATAACATATCTTCTCATATCAATTAAAATTTATTAAAAATATAAAATCAAAAGAAGAACATTATTAAATAAATTTGACATTTCACAAAATTTTATAACTTTTAATAAACTTGAATAAACTGGGAATACCATCTTTTTTTGCATATACAGTGAGCATGGGTAGAAAAAGAAAGAGACTATGATGAATTAAATTTGACTACATTAATTATTACTTTATGAATCATTTTATATATAATATAATTTTAATTATTACATTAAGTATTCAACAACACCACAAATGGTACAAGATTTTTTTCTATTGACAAAAAATACTTAACTATATTTTTGTTAATTTTGATAGACTCATCACAAATTTGTTAAAAATGGACAGAAAACAGAGTAGCCCACCCATTAATAATAGATTGAAAATGCTAGTCAGTTCTGCTTCGGATTAGATTGCTGAACTAACCTAAATTGAGAAATTTAGGTTAAAAGATTCGAGATAGATTAATAACTTAGTCTCAATTTAATTTAACTATAATTATTTTATTAGTATTAGACGAATTGAGTTTGTAAACAGCAGTAAGTTGCATTCTTACTTTTTAAAGACACCAAAAATTTAATAAAAATACATAATAAAAATCTCAAATCTAAATATTTCAATAAAAAAATAATAGGTCAATAAGCTAGAGTTAATGGATTAAGACGGACCAACCATTTTGTTTTGCAAATTAGGTAACTCATTGAAATTAACTTTTATTCGCAATGAAAATTGTTTAACTACATTATAGGGTTATATATATTGTATATAATTTTTTGGCTTAAAATTAGAGATAATTGCTTATAGAAATAATTACTATTAAGTTTTGTTAAGCTTTGTATTACTCCTAAGAGGGAAGATATGAAATTTTGAAAAGAGAAAAAAAATTGTGAATAATCAAACAAAATTATTTTTTATAAGAACAAACTTTGATTTTTCTTTTAAATTTACTTAAATTCATGACTTCTACTACCACTACAATAAAATTATTAAATATTAAATAAAAATTAATTTTAAAAAAATTTAATTAATTAAATTAAATATTATTTTAAAAACTAAAAAAAATATTATTATTTAAAATAATTTGTATTATTAATAAAATTTATAAACTAGTTTTTAAATTGGTATCTAATTAATTATTAATTATTATAGATTCTTAATAGCAAAAATTTAGTAAAAATTTAAAAAATTATTTTAAATTTTTTATTAATAATTAAAATAATTTTAAATAATAATAATTTTTTAATCTTTAAAATAATATATAATTTAGTTAATATAGTAATTAATTTTTATTTAATAATTTTTTTAGTGGGACTATCAAATATGATAAGATATTCTTTAACTTATCTAAAGTCTCCTTTGCATAGTGAAAGAGTTTTTTATACCATTTTTTAAAATGTTTTGAAATTCTATCATAGGAACTAATTCAATAAAAGGTTTTTTGAAATAAGCCTTTTGGTTCTATCTTTGCTGCATTGGATAATTACCCTCAAACAACTTAGAGGAATATACGTGCGCGGATCATATTATTAGATTAGATGCTGCTGCAATAAATGACCATTGTTGAAGGATTGTTTTGCTGACATTCATCTTTTCCTTCTTCTTTTTGTAATATCAAACAATACCTTCCTTGGTTTGTTTTTTCTTTCTCCACTGGTAAAAAAATTGTGATTTTAATGCAACAATCACTCTTACTGCAGCATGGATCATGCAACTTCACTATTACAGTTTACAAGGAAGAAATTATGATTCTCTGTACTATACCAGTTCTGTCGGTGCATAAAATCTCAACCTGGATGCTATTGTAGCCCCTACAATGGATTTTTAGAATGTTATTTCTTTCATTACGATTATGTGGTCCCTGCCATGGCCTTTAAGACCCACTGGTAGGCCATGCTCATTTTACAAATTTACACTGTTCTCCTGTGTATATCACTTTTTTAATACCTATTTTGTAAAAGAAGAAGATAAAGTTATGAAATAAATTAAGTTTCCATTTTTTTAATATTAATCTGTAGAAACTTCAATACATAAGTTAATTTTAATTTATAAGAAAATTAATATTCTTAATTTCTTCTTTTACATGAGTTTCATTTTGAATTTTTGTATTAAGAGCATGTATGTCTAGCCAAAATGGGAACACTGGACAACAATACCAATGGGATAAGCAAGTAGAAAACATCATTTCAGCTCCTGTTCTTCCTGACTATTTTTGTTAATTGAAGAACATGATCCAATCTAAGCTTTCATATTCTAATTTAAGGAAATTTCATTTTCAATTAAGTAACTATAAAAAATAAATATGGTTTGCTTTCTTATGTTAGACTTTGATTTATGATAGTTTTTTTTGCTTTTTTTTTTAGACAGCTGTTCTTCTGTATCTCACCACTTGAGGATTCATCATGGTACCAGAACAACAGCTAAGGAAATTCAGATAATGTTATATCCGAGTTGGTATTTAATTATTAGCACTTGTGTATTCGTTTCAATGATGCAAACAAGATCATTTTTACTCAGTAGATAATTAAAATTTGGACTCATTTGATAGATATAAATCAGCAAAAACATCGTTAAAAAAAGGCATGTGCATGCTTGCATCAGAAATTAAGATCAACTAAATATGAACTTGACATTTCATCATCCACTCAATAAATCACCTGTGATTCTCAATCCCTTTCCCAAGCATCACAATTTCTAAATTTTCTTGATCATTTGTCTGTATCTTATTTTCAATTTATTGCCTAACTTCTGCAACAGTGTGGCATCTCAGTTGCAGAAGGTAATAATGCCCCACAATTTGTCATGTAAATATTATTATATTTGGTGTAGAGCATTCAATTTGGTAAAGCATTAAAGGGAGACAAAGACCGGGCCATTACTTTGCTCATTTCCTTCTTTTGCTCCCATTGATTGAACACTGGTGTCGTTCATTTGATCTTTCTTTTTCCCAAGCTTTTCCATATTCTTTGCTTTCTCCTACTTACCTCCACGACCAATGGGAAAGATTGAACCCATGATTTAGAGCCTAGTTTGAGCAAGGTCAAGAAGAAAGTGCCTTACTTAAATCTGTTTTCGAGCTCTTGGTGATCTTGGGAAGAAAATGAATCAGGAAATGAATGGGTTTGAGACTGAGAGGGTGAAAGAGACTATGCATGACAAAATAGATTATGTGTTTAAAGTGGTGGTGATAGGGGACTCAGCAGTGGGAAAGACTCAAATACTTTCAAGGTTTGCAAAGAATGAATTCTGCTTTGACTCCAAGTCCACCATTGGAGTTGAGTTCCAGACTAGAACTGTCACAATCAATAGCAAAGTTATCAAAGCCCAGATCTGGGATACTGCTGGCCAAGAAAGGTTCACTTTCTCTCTATCTCTCTCATGCCTCATATTTTGTTTGATTTTGTTCATCCCTTAAAAGTAAGAGCAGGGGGGCATAAGTTTCCATTATAATACCAATTGAATATTAATGTATGTATCTAACAATGTCATCTCAATTTCACTTACAAACCCTATATTACCAAGCACACATCACATGCTGTTGACATTCTCATTTTCATTATCATTTTCCTGAACTGGTTCAAAAACAGAAAAATAAAACTACATCAATATTTTACCAGATGACTCTTAACAGTAGTGGAAGAATGTGATACTTGTTGCATGTGATGTTAGCTCATCGAATTTGGCAGATTCGAGATTCTGACTACACCCAGCCCTTAAATAAGTAAGCAAGATAAAGGTAATGAAATTAAAAATGCCAAACCGGGGCTTCCTCTTTATGCATCTACAATTAGATGCAAGTATATAAATGAGGTAGTTGAAGGAATCGCTTAATTGATAAGAATTTAAAACCCCCTTTAATAAGACTTGAATGTAACAAACAAGTACAAATTAGGCTATATACAAATAAAAACTTGGTGAAGTTGGATAATTTTTCAGAATTTAGTGTCGGCTTTCTTTACCTAGGAGAAGTAAAAACATTATGTTCAAAAGGGTTTATATTTGAGATGTTTTTTAAAGACAACAAATGTTATTTGAATTTATATTTGAGAAGGGATTGCTTTAACTGAACTAAGTGTATGGAGTGGTGTAGGTACAGGGCAGTGACAAGTGCATATTACAGAGGTGCATTAGGGGCAATGCTGGTGTACGACATAACTAAAAGACAGTCGTTTGATCATGTAGCTAGGTGGGTTGACGAACTGCGAGCACACGCAGACAGCTCCGTTGTGATAATGCTCATTGGGAACAAAGGAGACCTTGTAGACCAAAGAGTGGTGCATGCAGAAGATGCAGTGGAGTTTGCAGAGGATCAGGGCCTCTTCTTTTCTGAGACTTCAGCTCTCAGTGGTGAGAATGTGGAGACTGCCTTTTTCAAGTTGCTGGAACAGATTCATAGGGTCGTCTCAAAAAGGTCACTGGAAAGTGGAAAAGGGAAGGCCACACGTCACAACAATGTTGCCACTCTTCAAGGATCAAAACTGGATGTGATCTCAGGTGCTGAATTGGAAATTAGTGAGATGAAGAACTTATCTTCATGTTCTTGTTAAGATATAAGTAAAAAGAGAGAAAGAGAGTAAAAAATACATGCAGTAAATCCTTTTTTATATGTATAAAAAAAATATGCTGAACTATCCATGTAATGCGTTTGATGAGATGAGGATGATCGAGTTCATCTGTTCCTTGCTATTTTTCAGTTTGATTCTGACATATTACAGTGACAGAAATTTGTATGTATTGTTTTTACCATCTAGGAGAAGAAGAAAGAGTTAAGAGCTTATTTTACTACCTCCTTTTTTTCAAACTTGTATTATGTTTAAAAGGGTAAAAGGGTGGGGATGTGTTTTACTTTGTTTATATGACTTTTAAAGTTACTCCTTTAATTAATAAAAGGAATAGTTATGCAAGACTTGATATTTGCTATAGGTTACCTTTTTGCTGATTTGATGTTGTACTAGCCAGTATTAGATATAGTTTTTTAGAAAGAGATATAATTTACTTGAGTATTGTTGTGTCATGAGTTTGGTACGTTCTTATTATGTTAGTATTTTATTTTTCAACATATTAATATTAATATGTGTTATACATTAACTAATTAAATTAAAACATTTCATCATATATATTTTATACTCATCTTATAAATATGTACATAAAAAAAAAGTATGACATGCATTATTTTATCAAAAAAAATTAATGCTAGATAGTAATATTTTCTACAAAATACGGGTATAGTCTCGTACTTTTATTTACATGAATGAATTTATTGCGTAGATTTAATTTTCTTGATTTTTTTAAATGATAAACTTCTAAATAGGAAGAAAAAAATAAAATATTTTAAAAACAATTAATAATCAGATTCATGAATATAAAAATATGAAAATTAATAACGTTTTTGACAGAAAATATGGAGACTAACAAAAAAAATTATAATTTTATAAGCATCTTGAAATCAGTAGGCTGGTTCAGCCCACGCAAGTCCGACCCAAATTATGTGACAACTAACATGGGCTTTTGTAAGAATAGGCAGCACTTAGAGTTTTGCATTCTTCACCCTCATAAAATCAACTACACCCAGAGTTCCATGTGAAAAGACGAAACTCCTCCTCCTTGTATTTATATTTAATCTACTTCTCTTTTTTTCTTCTCCATCTCTTCTTCTGCTCTTCGTGCTGCACCTCATACCTACATCCCCTTGAGAATTTTCTTCCTCCATACGTGAGTGGAAGAGACTACGGGAAGTTCATTGAGCACGACAATTGCATTATCATTAAAGAGGAAAGTATTTAATGTATATTTTTGTTCTTTGTGGTTCTGTGTGCAATTTATGAATTTGGAAATACATTTTGGATTACACAATTTATAATTTATAATGTATATATTAATTTTTTTTTAAATATTGATTAATTATTTGTTATTATTACTAAAGATATGGTAAAGATCAAAGATGAATTATCATCCCAAGCACAAGTTAGATAGAGACAAATAGTGTCAATCTGTAAAAAAGAATAGAGAACAAATTGTCGTAACTGTCACTATATGTTAGAGGAGACATCAAAAAAATTGAGTAAGATTTCTTACGGAATCTTATGACACTTCATTGTTGTAGAGTTACACCGACCATGTGGTGTGTAGACTATCCAAGGGTGAGGATTGATGGTCTCCCATGGAGCAAGTTTAGTAAGTTTGGGATCCTTCATTCACAAATTGAGGTCATGGTGCTTAATATTGGATTGTTGCCACTATGCAACCTTAGTTATGAGACCGTTGATAAAAGTTTCATATCAGTCTATTCTGTTCCACCTATGGTGATGGATTGACGAGTTCAAAATGTTAACTCATTCTACCTAAATAAAGATAGGTTGGTGGACCAACCCAGTGAGTCCAACCCACTTTGCCACCTCTACCAACAATTTCCACCTCCTTGTTGGTTAAATGACCACCACTCTCGATGATGTGTCTGTATTACTCTATCTCCCCTACCTTTCAAAGAAGATTTGTTGTCATTGATGACCGATGATTGCACTTTGTCGACCATCTTGTTGCCTGTGAAACACATAGTCCAGATGATGGTAAGACATGACTGTTGCCATATCATGAACATGTTTGTTAAGTGAGTTCTTTCCATTATTATATTTTCATGGTTTTTTGTTTTTATTTTTTCAAATGTTTAATGCCCTAGTTCAATGAATGCATGGTATACTCAAGAGGATCACCAACATTATGTAGTGTGTGTGATCAATTGTGAACATGTGACAGAAAGTACTCCATCATAAAACGAAACTCACAGTGCATTATAGTAAGTTCAGTACGTCACAAATAAGGATACCAAATATCCACAAAATGTATTGGACAGACAATAAAGAATGTCGTCTAGTACTTAAATTTTATATTTTTAAATTTATCAATAATATCATGCAAAAATTTAATTATTAATATATGAGATATTATATGAAATATTTACTTTTGGTGAATTCCTATTAAAAAATATAATTTATTAAATAAATTATCTGTTTTAAAATTTAAAAACATAATTTTTAAAAGTAAATTAATTATTTTTAAAAGTAAATTAATTATTTTTAAAATTAATTTAATTAAAATATAAATATATTTTAAAAAAACTGAAAATAACGTATTTCAAAATTTACAAATTAAAACACATATTGTGTATTATGGATTTTGACAATACGTCTAAATAATTTGGCACTTTTCATATGTTTTAATACAAACATTCTGTCATATTACTTGTTTTATCCTCGTCATTTAAAAATAACTTGATACAATTTTAAAAAAAAATTGAATTTTTAAATTATATAGTAGTGCACTTCAATTTTATTAGGGATGGCAAAGCGGGCCAGCCCGCCCCGCATTGGCCCGCCCCGCGTTTAGTCCGCAAAAATGCGGGACGGGTTGGCCCGTTCCGCAAAGTTATTGCGGGCTAGAATTCCCGACCCGCCCCGCATAAGAGCTGGCCCGCAGGTTTACGGGCCAGCCCGCGTTCTTTTTTTTTTAAAATTAAATATTTATTTTTTTACATTTTGTTATTAAAAAATTGTCAAATTAAACCTATATATTTGTTATTATCAAACCTAATTTTTTTTCCTTCC